>Ga0255048_10000107_pt1 | contig 56334 bp, 52 predicted proteins | sample JV7_2_2_MG_FD_183619 | JGI IMG/M metagenome (GOLD analysis project Ga0255048, IMG submission 183619) | Seawater microbial communities from Jervis Inlet, British Columbia, Canada - JV7_2_2 | ecosystem: Environmental > Aquatic > Marine > Inlet | place: Canada: British Columbia | collected 2016-10-06 | reverse complement strand
ACCGCCGAGCGCCTACCCGGCGAGACCACCCCCCTGCCCGACGGCTTCGTCGAACAGCTCGGATCGCTGTGCGAGATCGTCACCGACCTCGCCGCCAGGGCAGAGGTAGCCCGATGACCAGTCCATTGTCCCCGATCGAACTCGCCGGCACCGCTGAGCGCCTACCCGGCGAGACCACCCCCCTGCCCGACGGCTTCGTCGAACAGCTCGGATCGCTGTGCGAGATCGTCACCGACCTCGCCGCCAGGGCAGAGGCGTCGCGTGACTGGTGGCCGATCAGCCTGCACTGGGCGCTCGACGGAGCGGTCCCACGTCGAGCCGCCGTGATCGCCCGGCCGTCCTCGGTCGAGCAGGTGTCGGCCGTGTTGGCGGCCTGCAACGAGGCGGGCGTGCCGGTCACCCCCGCCGCAGGTCGCAGTGGCGTGTGCGGTGCCTCGGTACCGGTGTTCGGCGGCGTGTTGCTCGATCTCACCGATCTCGATTCGATCGGCGAGGTCGATGCCGAGTCGGGCATCGTCGAGGCCGAAGCCGGCATGTTCGGGCCCGACCTCGAGCGCCTGCTCAATACCCATCACGGTCTCACGGTCGGCCATTTCCCGCAGAGCTTCGACATTGCAACCGTCGGTGGTTGGGTGGCGTGCCGCGGCGCCGGTCAATTCTCCACCCGTTACGGCAAGATCGAAGACATGGTGGTCGGGCTCGAGGTCGTGCTGGCCGACGGCCGGGTGATCCGTACCGGCGGTTCGCCGGCAGCTGCCGTCGGCCCTGATTTGAATCACGTGTTTCTCGGTTCGGAAGGAACGCTCGGCGTGATCACACGGGTCTGGCTGCGGGCTCATCCTGTGGCCCCTGCCCGGCGCCGCGCGGCGTATCAAATGCACGACCTGGCGGCCGGCTTCGAGGCGTGCCGCCAGATCATCCGGCGCGGTGCTACCCCTGCCGTGCTGCGGCTGTACGACCAACACGAATCGCAACACGGCCGCGGCGGCGACGGCAACACGTGTGCGCTGTTGGTGCTCGACGAGGGTGACGAGCTGATCATCGATGCTGCAATCGCGATCGTGCACGAAGTGTGCGAGCCACTCGGCACTCGTGCCGACGATCAACTCGTGGCCGAGTGGATCGAGAACCGCAATGACACTTCAGCCCTCGAGGCGCTGACGAAGCGGGGATACGTCGTCGACACGATGGAGATCGCCGCCCCGTGGAGTGCTCTCGGGCGGGTCTACGACGAGACCACAGCGGCGATCATGTCTGTACCGAACGCCCTGATCGCGACCTGCCATCTCTCACACAGCTATCTCGACGGGGCGTGCCTGTATTTCACATTCGCCGCTCAGCCACCTGCCGATGAGATCGAATCGACCTACGTTGCGATCTGGGACGCCGGCCAGCCGGCCGTGCTCGCTGCCGGCGGCAACCTGTCACATCACCATGGCGTCGGCCTGAACCGCGGGCGATTCGTCGCCGAAGCACTCGGCCCGGCGTTCGACGTGTTGGTCGGCATCAAGCGCTCGCTCGACCCGAATGGCGTGTTGAACCCTGGCAAGTTGGGCCTGCCGACTCCGTTCGGCACACCGCCATGGCCGTGAATCGCCAACGTTGGGATGTCGACGCGCTGCGGGCCGGCGGCATGGTGGCACTCGTATTCGCCGTTCCGTTCTCTCTCGCAGCTAGGTGGGCAGCCGACAGTCGCGACGACAGCGCGCTGGCGTTGTTGCTGTCGATCGGCGCCGTGATCGGATTCGTGCTGGGCGCCGGGTGCTCGGCCTGGGTCCAGCGCCGTGAATTGCCGCTCACCCATGGGCTGGCGACGGCGGTCGGCACCTATGTGCTGGCGCAGACGGTGTTCATAGTGATCAGGCTCCTACGCGACAGCGACGTCAACTGGTTTTCGGCGCTGTTCAACCTGTCGGTGGTTGCAGGGGCCGGTCTGATCGGCGGGACGCTCGGTCAACTACTGCGCACCAAAGGATTCGTTCCGAGCGGAGTTCAGAGACCGTCATGATTCTGGTGATCGATGTCGGTACGACAGGCCTGCGGGCTGCGGTTATGCATCCTGACGCCTCGCTCGATGCCGTCGAATACAGGGCCTTCAATCCGGATAGCCCGTTTCCGGGGATGGTCGAGTTCGACGCCTCGTCGATGGCCGAACTTGTGCTCGACGCTGCCAACTCTGCACTCGACCGCGCCGGCGGCCCGTCGATCGATGCGGTCGGGATCGCCAATCAGCGGGCCTCGACCGTGGTGTGGGAGAGGGCGACCGGCCGCCCGATCGGTCCAGGGATCGGCTGGCAAGACCTCCGCACGGTTGGCGAATGCCTCACCCTCAAGGCAGACCACGGGCTCTCGTTGGCACCCAACCAGTCGGCGACCAAGCTGATGTGGCTGCTCGCCAACACGGCGGCCGACCGCGATCCGAGCGAGCTGTGCTTCGGTACCGTCGACAGCTGGGTGGCGTGGACATTGTCACAGGGCGCCGTTCACGTCACCGACCACACGAACGCCGCCGTGACCGGGCTGTTCTCGATCGAGACCTTCGGTTGGCACGACGGCGTCTGTGAGTTGCTCGGCATCGACCCGGTGATGCTGCCCACGATCGTCGACTCGTCGGGCATCGTCGGGCACGCCACGGCGTTGCCCGGATCTCCTCCGATCGCCGCCCTCGCGGGCGACCAGCAGGCGTCGCTCGCCGGTCAGGGTTGCACCCGAGCGGGGATGGCAAAGATCACGTTCGGCACCGGTGGCATGCTCGACCTTTGCACCGGTTTGCAGCGTCCGGCCACTGCCGACAGGTCGCAAGACGGCACGTTCCCGATCGTCGCCTGGACGATCGGAGGCATCGAGACTTGGGCGGTTGAAGCGATCATGTTGTCGGCAGGGACCAATGTCGAATGGATGCGCGACGACATCGGGCTGATCGAGACGGCAGCCGACTCGCACGATGTGGCCAGCCGATGCGAATCGGCTGAAGGCGTGATGTACGTACCAGCGTTGCTGGGGCTTGGTACCCCGCATTGGGACTATGGCGCTCGTGGCACGCTGCTCGGAGTGACGCGCGGTACCGGGCGCTCGCACGTCGTTCGGGCCGTGCTGGAGGGCATCGCCCATCGCGGTGCCGACATGGTCGACGCGGCGCAGGCCGACAGCGGCCACGAGATCCCGACACTGCGGATCGACGGCGGGATGAGCCGCAATCCCACCTTCGTGCAAGCACTCGCCAACGCCAGCGGCAAACCGGTCGAGATCTCCCCCGTCGTCGAGGCGACCACGGTCGGCGCCGGTTTCTTGGCCGGAGTGGCAACTGGGCGCTGGTCTGATCTCGACGATGCCGCAACCGCGTGGGCGCCACATTCCGTCGTCGAGCCGACCGGTTCGCTCGACCGCCAACAGTGGGCGCGTGCCGTCGAACGAACCCTTTCGTGGATTCCGGAGCTCTCGGCGCTCGATTTCTAGCCGGAAATCCGATTTGGGGAACGCCCAGTCACACCGCACCCTCTAAACTTGTAAAGCCGTGACCCAAAGCACAATCATGTGGTCGCGCACGCAACCGAACACTTCGAAAGGACCCAACCCTTGAATGACTCCGCCGTTGCGGATCATGCAGATTCCGACCGGCCCACACGGCGCGCCATCCTTGGCGCCGGCGTGATCGGCGCAGCGATTGCGATGGCCGGCTCCCGGTCTGCGTCCGCCGCGACCGGCGGGTTGTCCGAGGGCGATGCCGCCCTCGTCGGGTTCGCGATCTCACTCGAACTCACCGCCCGCGACCTCTACGACGCGGCGATCGCTGCCGGCGCCGAAGGTCAGCTGTGGGGAGTACTGCGCGAGCAGCACGAGTCGTACGCACAGCGCCTCGCCGGTATTGCCGGGGTCCCGGCCGATACCCGAAACGACGAACTGTTCGAATCACTGGTCGGCGGTTTCGAGGGTGCCACCCGCGCTGCTGCGTTCGACTTCGAGAACGTCGCAGCCGCAACCCAGACCGAGTTGCTCGGCGTTGTGGAAGATGACGACGCCGCCAGATCGATCGCTTCGATCATCGCCATCGAGTCGCGACACGCCACCTATCTCGCCGGCGTTGCCGGGATGGGTGACGACCTCGATGCCTTGTTCCTCAACACCGCGACCGCTTTGTCGGCGGAGGCCTGACCGTGAATCACGTCCCCAATCCTTCGCTCGACCGTCGCCAGCTACTGCGCAACGGCGGCCTGATGCTTTCGATCGGCGCGATCGTGGCGGCCTGTGGTTCCGACCGCGGCGGCAGCACCAGCCCAGGCCGGCTCGGCGTCGTCAGGGAGGCACCTGAGCTTCCCGAGAGCGATGTCAACGACGTCGTCCTGCTGCGAACCGCTCAGTCCCTCGAGTACACGACCCTGGCCGTCTATGACGCCGCCGGCGCGGCGGGTGAGCTGAGCTCGGCTGAGAGCACCCTCACCGGCCGATTCATCGAAGACCACACCAGGCATGCCGCGCTGATCGGATCGCTTATCACGGACCACGGTGGCGCCGAGTTCCAGTGCTCGAATCCGTTTCTGATGGATCGGGCCGTCACACCGATCCTCGGTGCTCTCGAGGGCTCCGACGATGCCCACCGCGACCTGCTCAACATCGCCCATGGCTTCGAGACGTTGGCTGGTGCCAGCTATCAGAGTTTGGTCGGCACGCTCACCGATCCGTCGCTCCGTAAGGAACTGATGCGAATCGGTGGTGAGGAGAACCGGCACGCCACGGCGCTGGCCGGCGTTATCAATCCTGATTCGGTTTACAGCCCAGCGATGTTTGGTGAACCGCTGCTCGACGACGAGGACGGAATCCCGATCCCGTACCAGATTCCCTCGACGTTTGGCCTGCTGACCGGTGTCGAACTGGTCGTTGGCGCCGGCGACGATGTCGACGGATCAAGGTTCGGCATCCAGCTCGCAACGCCCGCCCAAAACACCTTCGTCTACGAGCACCAATCCTGCTGAGTTGGGAGTTGTGCCAGGCACATCTCCCAACTAGGAGATTCGGAATGCCTCGACGAGGTTGTACGCGAACGAGGCTCCAAGGATGGCGCCGACCAACAGCATGATTCTGCTGGCGAGGGCGGTGCTCTTGCGCCACAAGAACACCGCCGCTACACAGGCGACGATCACGACCAGCAAGAACCCGGTGTCGTTGGTGAATGCGACGTCCCACAGCTTGGTGGCGCTTACATCACCGGGAAACAGGGGATTGTCCTGGGCGGTGAACGTGTTCCAGCCCAGCCATCCGGCCCAGAAGGCGCCGATCCCGACCGGCACCAGCACCGCTTTGTGCACACTCAGATTCAGCATCGCGATGATGGCAGCTGTGGCGACGACCAGCGCCAGCCCTGTCTGGTAGCCGTTGTTGCCGAGGTTGTCGACCACCGACGAGATCAGATCGGCGATGCTGGAGGCGAACCCCTTACTTGCGGACGCGGGCGATTCCCCGACGGGCTCCGCCGGGGGTGGCACCGTGGGGTCGGTGATGAGGCCGAACACGAGTTCCAACATCATTATCAAGCTTGTCACGGCCGTCCTCTCGGGTGGCGGATGGCACTCGCCCGCTGGTTATCTGCACCGTCTGGCGATGATCACCACCGGTATTTCGTCGATCGCGACGAAGTACCGCAACCTCCGCCGGTCGACACCTCGCCCGCGTTTCTCGACGAGATAGGATCTCCAGCGGCGCGTCGATCGCTTCAGGTTCACAGCCGCCAGCATCAGCTACGCGCTGTACCCCTGACCAGGCCCGTAGACTGGCACTGCGATGGTGAGTTGGCCGGGTGGCCGCGGCACGGCTTGACCGTGTCGAGGAAAGTCGGGACTCCGCAGGGCAGGGTGCTGGCGAGAGCCAGGTCGGGGTGACCTGACGAAAAGTGCAACAGAGAAAGACCGCCGATGGGTTGGGCAACCAATCACAGGTGAAGGTGAAACGGTGCGGTAAGAGCGCACCAGCGTGCGAGGCGACTCACACGGCTCGGCAAACTCCACCCGGAGCAAGGTCAAGCAGAGGGAACGGGCGGCTCGTCCGTCGGCGGCAACGTCGACACCCCTCGGGTAGGCCGCACAGATGGATGGTCACCGGTCACGAAAGTGACCACAGAATCCCGCTTACAGGCCGACTCACCATCGCAACATCATCTACCAGGGGATTCGTGCCCGCCTCGGCGCGATCGGTCAGCAAGGATCCGTGGAATCAACCGCCACAGCTATGTCAATCCGTGGTGATCTCGCACTAGTTAGCGCGTCGGGCGGGATTCCGAAGGTCTTGGCGGATTCGCTGGTTATCTGGCCAAACCGCTGGATCTGTCGCATTCCAATCGGGTCGTAAATGGCGGCAGCACCCCTTGGATCGAGGGGCCAGAGGCGCCCGATACCGAAGGCGGTGTGAGCTCAGCGACCGAAGCCGCCCCGTGAACAGCGAATCGCTCGACAACCAATACATCGGGATCATCACGACTCGGCCGCAACCTCGAGTTGCCGGACCGGCTTCAGCAGGGTGCCGGCCAGAGCCAGTTAGCGCTCAAGACGACTCTATTGGCTCTCGTCCAGATCGGCGGCGGCGACCAGCCCATCCAATAGTTCGAGGACCACATCCACGTCGATCGGTTTCGTCAGCAATCCGTGAGCTCCAGCCTGTTCGAGACGACTGGCGTTGTCCGGGTTGGCGTCGGCAGTCACAATGACCACCGGGATGCTCCTGGTGGTCGAACTGGACTTCAACTGGGCCAGAACCTGCGTGCCGTGCATATCGGGCAGATGTAGATCTAGGAATACAAAGTCGGGTTGGTGCGACTCGGCGACCGCCAAACCAGCTGCACCATTGTGCACCATGACGAGTTTTATCGAGGGGCGGTTCTCCAAGACGCGCTCCATGAGGCGTATGTTTGGGGCGTTGTCCTCGACGTAGAGCAATGTCCGTGGAACAGCTCGCAGGGCGGCATCTTGTTCAGCGCACCGCCTCGACTTGACATCAGCGGTCTGAGCGTCAGTCATGGCCAATTCGATCCAGAAAGTCGATCCGTCGCCCAACTTGGATTCCAGACCTATGGTGCCGCCCATCGATTTCATCAACGCAGATGCAACCGCAAGGCCCAATCCCGTGCCCTCGCTGGCCGATCGCGCTTGGTCCAGACGTTCGAACGATTGGAAGATCCGTTCGCTGGCACCAGGATGCAGACCCGGCCCCGAATCGATGACTGCAATTCGAGCCATTCCGCCGACTGTGCCGGTCACCTCCAATGTGATCTCACCATCCTCGAAGCTGTACTTGACCGCGTTGGAGAGAAGGTTCAGAACAACTTGACGGAAACGTTGCTTGTCGGCTTGAACAAAGATTTCCGCCCCGATGAGTTTCGTCACATTGAGTCGACGCTTGCTCACCTCCGGACCCATGAACGCCAAGCATTCGGTCACTACCTCGCCAACTGAGACAGTTTCGAGCGAGATTCGAAGTTGCCCGGCATCGATGAGGCTGATGTCGAGCACATCGTTGATCAACGTAAGAAGGTGACGGCCGGCGGTCGCGATGATCTGGGCGTTCTCCTTTTGCTGGCTGGTCTCCGCGTCGAACTCGGCGAGTTGAGCAAACCCCAATATCGCGTTCAACGGGGTGCGAAGTTCGTGACTCATTCGCGAGAGGAAGTCGTCCTTAGCGACGTTGGAAGCCACCGCGGCGAGCGCTGCCTGCCGTGCGATCAGCGCCGCCTGCCTTGCAACCAGTGCCGCCTGCTTCTCTGATTGAGCGTTGATCGCGCCGGTCAGGTCTTGCACGGCGCCGAAGAAGGCGGACTGCCCGCCGATCGATGTCTCGTGAACGGCTAGTCGCATCGGAAATGTCGTCCCGAGTTTTCGGAGACCTACGACGTCGCGGGTGGTGCCGAGGACAGCCGTTACGCCGGTTTCAGCATACTGTGCGATGTACGCGTCGTGGTCGTCCCGATATGGCTGAGGCATCAACATCTTGACGTTCTGGCCGAGAACCTCGTCGGCTTCGTATCCGAACACGCGTTCCGCAGTAGCGCTGAAACTTGTGACAATGCCGCGGACGTCCGTCGTGATGATTCCGATCGGGTCAACAACGAGCCCGGAGTGAATTCGTCGCTCTCGCGCTATCAACGCTGTCTTGCGGTCTGCATCGCTGGTCACCGGACGGCCGACCGAGTACGCGCCACCGTCGACTGGCACGAACGTCCACTCGAACCAGTGGTGCACCCCGCTCCGCGAGATCAGTGCGTTCGTGATGCCCACCGATTGATTACCGGCCGCAAGCGAAGCCAGTGTCGCCAATGTTGCATCGGCGTCCGCCGGATGCACGAGGTCGATGAAGTTGATGGCACGCAATTCCTCGGGCGTCCAGGCGAGTACGGCACCCCATTCGTGGTTCGTATCCCGCAAGAAACCGTCGTTGCCGATGACGCCAGTCAACTCTTGTGAACTCGAGGACACAGCGGGCGCGCCAACTTCGACGCTGTTATCCATGGGGGCCCCGCATCAGACCGCCGAGACTAGTCGCCGCCGCTGTTGCTGTCTCAGCAAACTGCCGGGATCAACGTTCTGGTTCTACCTACCGATCGCTGGCCGGCGGCGCGACACCGCACTCTGACGACTTTCAGCTCTGAGTCCTCTCGGGCTCGGAGAGCGGGCCCGGTCGGGCGATGTGGTACCCCTGACCCAAAGGCATGCCCAAGGATCGAAGTGTCGCGAGTTCTTCGGCGGTCTCTATGCCCTCGGCGATCGTTGTGGCGTTGATCTCGGCGGCGAAGCTGAGAAGGCCCGCGACGAGAGCGCGTCGAGGGGGGTCTTCGTCGATCCCCCTGATCAGATCGATATCAACCTTGATGATGTCGGGGCAAACGAGCAGCAAGTGTTGCATCCCGGAGTAACCGGATCCGGCATCGTCAACGGCAATCCGGAAGCCCTTGGATCGAAGCTTCCCGATAGTCTCGACGAGGTGCGGATAGTCATCGAACACGACGTGTTCGGTCAGCTCCAAGATGATCTGGTCGAATGGCAAACCGGCGAGGACATTCTCGAAATCGGGGCTCACCAAGGTTGCCGGCGAAAGGTTCACGGATAGAAACTGATTATCACCAACGCTGGGGAGCTGGGCCACAGCGGCTGCAATAGCGCTGAGCTCGAGTGCGAGGCCCTCACCGACGTCGGACGCTTCCTGGAACCACTTCTCGGGCGATCTCTGAGGCTCGATATCGAATCGAGCAAGCGCCTCGTATCCAACAATCTGCCCGTCAGAAATGTCGCAGATCGGTTGAAACACCATGCGCAAAGCCCCTGGCTCAAGGGTCCGCGTGATCCGATCGATGCTCGACCGGAACTCTTCCTCGATCGATGCCTTCTGGGCGTCTTGGCCATCGAGTCTCTGTTGAATGCTTCGATTGAGTGACTCCATTTCGGCGAAGTCGGTTCTTGTCTTGAGTAGGTTGCTGACTCGAAGTAGCACTTCCATGTATTCGAATGGTTTGGTGAGAAAGTCGTTGGCTCCCGCCGCTAGCGCACGTTCTTTGGCTTCGGTGGTGACATCGGCAGTCAAGACGACGATCGGGAAAAATCCCGAGTCTTTGAATTCATTTCGAATTGCCGTGATCACTTCGATGCCGTCCATGTGTGGCATATGGAGATCAAGCATCAGAAGGTCGGGGGAGATCCTCCGGCAGGCTCTGATCGTGTCACGAGGATCCGCCAGCAAATGCACATCGGCGGCGCCAAGACCGCCGACCATGCGCTCGAGCAACTTGCGGTTCGGCGCCTCGTCATCGACGACCAATATTGTCGCGCCAGAAAGTAGATCGGAGACGGTCGAAGCGGGAGCGGGTCGGGTCTGTTTGCTGAAGTTCGAGTTCCACGCATCATCTGCGGTCACACTCGACACTCTACGGTCCGCCTGACTGCACCGTCGATTGCCGTGATCAAAATCTCACACTGCGTGGCTTGGCGACCGCGTTCGGCAGAGCTTGACCGAAGTCGTACGATCTACACATGCGGGCGTGTCTCGCCCGCCAAAAGGGGAACACGATGGCCGAACTGGAATTACTGGACCGGGGTTACTCCGCCGTGATGCGGCGGGTGGTCGATACCGGCCAGGCCCAGCACTACACCGAACTATCGGGCGAACTCGGCATCGACCTGGCCGCCGCCCGCGAGCTCGTCCACGAGCTCGTGGCGATCACCCCCGGCTGGACCCATCCAGGCACCGACCACGTCGCCTCGTTCCCGCCGTTCAACATCCAGCCAACCCAGTACCGGGTAAAGATCGACGGTGAGCAGCGCTGGTTCGCACAGTGTGGGTTCGAGGCGACGGCGATCCGTTGGCTCGTGCCTGGCAAGCAGGTCCGCATCGATGCGCCGTGTCTGTGCTGCGGCGAACCGATATCCCTCGAGATGTGTGACGAGGACATCACCGTGATCGAACCCGAGACAGCTGTCGGCTACACGAGCGACGAGGTCGGTGGCGACGTCTCGAGCAGACCGTTCAGATGAATGAACATGAACCTCTTCCGGTCGGAAGAGCACGCACGCAACTGGGACGGCTACACCGAGGCGATGGTGAAAAGCCTGAAGCCGGCTTCGGAGTGGGCCGACATTTTCTCCAACCCGTTCTTCCGTGAACGTGGACGCCCCGACTACATCTCGTGGACGCGTTCGGCAGCTGGAACAGAGGCATCCAAGGCGCTACGCAGCCGACTCCCCCGCTCGATCGGATAGCCAGGGTCGAACGAGTCCGCAAGATTCAACCCCGACGGTCGAGCGATCGCCTCTCCGGCCCGGGCGCGACGCCACCGAGGACGCCGACAACCGTCGTCGGTACCGATAGTTCAGAACCGGAGTCAGTTCAGAACCGGAGTCGGTCAGCTGCTCAAGCGATCTGGGCTTGTTCGTTGAAGCTGTGCAAGAGCGGGCCAAACCGCCCCATGTCGACACGGCATACGCTGGCCTGCGACAGGTGGCAGTGGAACATGATGTTCGTCGACGTGTTCAGTACCCAGCTAACGGCCGCCTTTATCGGCGAGACGTGGCTGACGACCACGATATTGCGGCTTTGGATCCGGTCGGCGAGCTCTTCACACGCCGAACGCACTCGAGTGTCGAGCGAGCCGAAACTTTCACCGCCCCTCGTGGCAAACATCGAGTTCGTCTTCCACGACTGCCACACCTCTGGGGGCACCTCGCCCGCTGGTATGCCCTCGAATTCGCCATATGCCAATTCGATCCACCGATCGTCGATGGCAACCTCGCGTTGAAAGTACGACGCCGTCTCGACGGCGCGGACCAGTGAGCTCGAGATCACCTCATCGACCTCGCCGATCATTTCGGAGATCGCCGCCGCTTGCTTGCGGCCGACGGCGTCGAGTGGCGGGTCGAGTCGGCCCTGCAACAAACCCTTGGCGTTGGCGTCAGTACGACCGTGTCGGACCAGGTACAGCACACCGCAAGTGAACCACAGATCGGGTCACTGAACCGGTAACACCAGCTGACCAGTGCTGCGGAACCGCGCCCGGCGATCGGCCCGACGCAGCTCGGCGCGCTGGACGATCCACCAACACAGCCCAAGGCCGATCAACTCGAGTGGCACGTTCCACCAACCACGTTCGGCGATCGGGTGTGGCGCGGACCCGAACCCGAGCCCGAAAAACGGCCACCAAAACACCGTGGTCTGTGTCCAGGCGCCTGTGAACACGAGATGCAACAGGGTGCCGACCGGCAATCCGAGCAGCATCTTGCGGATCGGCTTGCGGCCGCGCGTCGCCAACATCAGCAACCCCAACAGGGCAACGCTGAATGTAACGCTGTGCAGGACACGTGCTCCTCCGAACACGGCGTCGATCGGCGCCGGCAGCACCGCGCCGGCCAGCAGCAGCCGATAATCGAACGCCGGATCGCGGAACACGAACCACACGGCCACGATTACCGAGCCCAGAAACCAGAAGAACATCGAGTCAGCGCAGCAGGATGCGCCCACACTGGGGGCAGTCGCCGACGCCGGCGGCGGCGATCTCGTCCTTGACATCGTCGACCTCGTGCGCCGAGAGATCGAGATGGCACCCCTCGCATCGTGAGCCGGACAGGGCGGCCGCCGCCACGACAAAGTGTTCCCGGAGGCGGTCGTAGCGCTGGAGCACCCCGGCTTCGACCCGTGATCTCAATCCATCGAGGCGCCCGGCGATCCGATCGAGCTCACCTTCGATGTCACCTTGTGCAGCAGCTAGCGCCGTGTCGGAGGCGATCAGCGCACTGCGCAGTACCGCTTCTTGACCGAGCAGCACCGTGAGTTCGTCCTCGAGGCGAGTCTGTTCTTCCATCGCCGTCAACTCGGCGTCGTCTAGGACGCTGCGGCGCTCGTTCAAGGTCGCGATCTCATGTTGCAACGCCTCTGCCTCGCGCGGCGCGATCACCGTCTTCATCTGCGCTTCGAGCTTGGTGCGGTGCCTGTCGATGTCGTGCGAGCCGGCCTCGCTCTGTTCGATCTGCGAACCCAACTCATCGAGCCGCTGGTGCATCAGCGTGCGTGACTGGTCCCATCGGATCAGTTCGTTGCGGGCCGCCTGCACCTGGTCGCGCTCAGCAAGGTTCTGGCGTCGGTGTTTGAGCTGGTCCGCCATCGTTTCGGCGGCCTGCAGTTCGAGGATCGGATGACTCATGCGCCGACCTCAGAGACAGGGCCCCACGACTTGTTCGAGCGGAACGGATGGCAAGGGGGCAGTCGGGTCGAGTACATCGGGAGGGATCGTAGTGCCGCTCTCGACCTGGCCGAAGATCGGCTTCGGAGGAAGCGTCGTGGTGGTCGTGGTCGGTGTCGTATCGGGCACCGATGTCGCAGGCGGTGTCGTGACCGGTGGCTGCGTGACGGGTGGACCGGTCGTCGGCGGCGGATCGGTCGAGGGCGGCGCCGCGACTGAACGCCGGATACCTTCGGGCGTCGGCACTTCGGCTGGCAATGTGGTCGTCGTCTCGTACCCGACGATCTCGAACAGGCACTCGGAACCGGGCAGGTACAGACGCGCCGGCGGCCTTGGCTGCGCGCCAGGACGATCCCAATCGGCGAACTCGAACTGTTCGAGGCCGATGTTCTCCATGTAGGCGCCCCAGATCCTCGCCGGGAACGTGCCACCCTGAACCCTGGGAACACCGACGGCACTGAACTCTGGGATGTCTCGCATCGGTGTGTACCGGTCTGGGTCGCGGACCATCACGGCCGTCGAGAGCTCGGGCGTAGCGCCGACGAAGAACGACGTCCAATTGCTCTGCTGGGTGCCCGTCTTACCGAATGCGGGGCGACGGCTAGCAAAGTCGGACAGCGCGTTGCGCGCCGTACCACCGCTCAGCACGCCCCTCAGCACGTCGATCGCCGTGAGTGCGACCTGCCGGTCGAGAACTTCGACGCCGGGATCGAAGTGGGTATAGACCCGGTTGCCGAAGGCATCGTCGATGTAGTCGACGTAGTACGGCTCATGATGGATCCCCTCGTTGGCGATCGACTGGATGCCGGCCGCCATGTCCAGCGTGCTCATCTCGTTGGCGCCGATCGCGAACGCCGGGAAGGGCTGAATCGGCTCTCGCTCGCTCGCCGACTGCCCCGGAAAGAGGTAAGGGTTGCCGGCCATGCGGTACACGGTGTCCACCATCCGGTTCAGTCCAACAATCTGGGACGTGCGGGCGAAGGCGCAGTTGATCGAGCGCACCGTGTGGCGCCTCAGCGTGTCGACCCCACCGTTGACGCCGCCGGTGAGGTCGAAGAATGGTTCGTTCGGGTTGCCCACATCCGGAAGCCGACAGGGATGGGTGCCGTCGATGACATCGTCGGGGGTGGCGCCGGCCTGCAGAGCAGCAGCCAGGATGAACAATTTGATGCTCGACCCGGTCTGGCTTGGGGCGAGCGCCAAGTTGACCTCGTTCTGTCCTGGCACAAAGCCCTCGCCACCGACCATCGCCCGGATTGCACCGGTCTTGGTATCGAGTGACGTCAACGCCGCATCGATGCCGGCGGTGTTGGCCGGCAACTCGTTGCGGGCTCGCTCGGCCTCGGCCTGCAGGTTGGGATCGAGTGTGGTGTGGATACTGAGCCCGCCGCGGTGCAGCAGGGTATAGCGATCCTCGTAGGTGGGCCCGAGGATGTCGGTGCGGTTCAACAGGTAGTCACGTACGGCCTCGGTGAAGTAGGTGCGCTCGGTTGCTCGCTCGGCGCGGCGGCGCAGACGTTCAGGCAGCACAAAGGAGTCCTCCACCTCGATCCGCTCATCCGGGGTGATCAACTCGTCCTCTTCGAGGCGATCGAGCACCTGGAGGAAGCGGATACGGCTGCGCTCAGGGTTGATGATCGGGTTATAGCTCGTCGGAGCCTGAACCAGTCCGGCCAGGAACGAGGCCTCGATGAAGCTGAGCTGCTGCACCGGTTTGCCGAAGAACGTCTCGGCGGCGGCACCGATCCCGTACGAGTTCTGCCCGAAGAACACAGTATTGAGATAGCGCTCGAGGATCTCCTGTTTGGTCTTGTGTTTCTCGAGCCGCACGGCGTAGGTGATCTGCAGCAACTTGTACCGGCCGTCGCGATCGAGACCGGCCATGTAGTCGTTCTTGACCACCTGCATGGTGATCGTCGATGCACCCTGGATCTGGCCCTCTGAGGCAAAGTTCGACAGCGTGGCCCGGAACAAGCTGCGGACATTCACGCCTTGGTGAACCCAGAACTCGTTGTCCTCCACGGCGAGAAAGGCGTCGACCACGTGGTCGGGCACGTCGGCGAGAACAATCGGTTGGCTGTTCTCCACTTCGAAAAGAGCGATCTCGCGGCCGCTGACGTCGTACACGTATGAACGCTGCGCCAGGTCGGCGAAGTCGGGCAGCTCGACGGGCTGCTCGGAGTGGGCATTGGCGATCCGCCACAGCCTGGGAGCCACGGCCACCACCGTCGCCGTCATCAACAACGCGCCGGCGCCTACCACCAAGGCCAATCGAAGAACCCAACTGAGGCGCATCACAGTGCAACCGACACTACCGACGGGTCGGGCGCCGACGGTGGCAGCCGTCTACGGTGGCGACCCATGACGAGCGCGCCACGACCATTTCGATTCGGAGTGCAGGCCGGGGGCACCGGCAACCTGGCGGAATGGACCGAACTCGCTCGCAAGGTCGAAGCGAACGGGTTCTCGACGCTGACGATGCCCGACCACTTCGATGAGCAGCTGGCACCGGTGCCGGCGCTGCAGTGCGCTGCCGACGCCACCTCGACTCTGCGGCTCGGCGCCCTCGTGTACGACAACGATTACAAGCACCCTGTGGTGCTCGCCAAAGAGCTGGCAACGATGGATGTGCTATCGCAGGGGCGGGTCGAGATCGGGCTCGGCGCCGGCTGGATGGCGACCGACTACGCCCAGTCGGGGATTCCGTACGACCCGCCCGGCGTGCGAGTCAGCCGCATGATCGAGGGCGTCACAGTGATCAAGGGTGCACTCGGGCCAGAGCCGTTCTCGTTCTCCGGCGACCATTACACGATCGCCGGCTACAACGGGTTCCCGAAGCCGATCCAGTCGCCGCCGCCATTGCTGATCGGAGGTGGCGGGCGGCGCGTGCTCGAGTTCGCCGCCCGGGAAGCTGACATCGTCGGCATCAATGCGACGCTCACGTCCGGGGCAGTGGATGAAACGACGTTCGCTTCGATGACGGCCGATCAGACCGACCGCAAGGTTCAGATCGTGCGCGATTCGGCCACCGAGGCGGGTCGAAGCGCCGAGATCGAGATGAGCATCCGAACCTTCATGGTGTTCATCACCGAAGATGTCGACAGTGCGCTCGACACGCTGGCAGGCTTCACAGGCGTCCCCAAAGAAGTGATCTCCGAGTCACCGTTTGCGCTCGTCGGCCCGCCGAGCAAGCTCATCGACGAGTTGCAGCAGCGCCGACAGCGGTGGGGCTTCAGCTATGTGATCGTCGGCCACAACGACATCGACCCCTTCGCCCCCGTGGTCGCCGCCCTAGCCGGCGTGTAACGGAAAGGTGTCTGACACCTTTCCGTTACGCGTGGGTTAGCGAGGGATCGATTGGCCCTTACTGACTACGACGATGCCGTTGGTGCTGATCGCGTAGTGCTTGGCGTCTTCGACGGGGTCATGGCCGATATTGACCCAGTCGGGCACCACGACGTTCTTGTCGATGATGCACCGCCGAAGTCGCGCACCGGCACCGACGTGGACACCTTCCATCAGGATCGAGTCGATCACGTGAGCGTCATGGTCGACGAAGACGCTCGGGCTGATGATCGACCGCTCGACGTGTGACCCCGACACGATCGATCCCTGCGACAGCAGCGAACCGTCCACGAACGACGGCTCGCCTGCGATGCCCCGCGACACCTTTGCCGGAGGCAGCGCCTTGCGGTGTGTGAACACAGGCCAATTGTCGTTGTACAGGTTGAATACCGGCACAGGAGCGATCAGGTCCATGTTTGCCTCGTAGTAGGCGTCGATCGATCCGACGTCGCGCCAGTACCCACGCTCACGCTCGTCCTGACCCGGCACGATGTTCTTCGAAAAGTCGTATACGTGGGCGGCGCCTTGCCTCGTCAGTGTCGGGATCACATCGCCGCCGATGTCGGTCAGCGGATTCTCATGGGTCGGTGTGACGACGTCGATCAGCATCTGGGTGTCGAACACATAGTTGCCCATGCTGGCCAGACAACGGTCGTCATCGCCCGGCATCGTCGGCGGGTTGGACGACTTCTCATGAAACTCGATGATCTTGCCGTCGTCGTCCGACTCGATCACCCCGAAGTCGACCGCCTCGTGGCGTGGCACCGGGATCGCTGCCACCGTCACGCCGGCCCCGCTCGCAATGTGGTGATCGACCATCTGGCGCGGATCCATGCGATAAATGTGGTCGGCTCCGAACACACACACGATGTCAGGACGCTCATCGTTGATCAGGTTGAAATTCTGGTAGATCGCGTCGGCCGACCCCTTGAACCACTGCGGACCGCGCCTCATCTGGGCCGGCACCGTAGTCACATAGTTGTCGAGCAGGTCCGAGAAACGCCAGGTCTGACTGATGTGGAGGTCGAGACTATGGCTCTTGTACTGAGTCAGCACCACGATCTTCAGGTAGCCGGCGTTGGCGAAGTTCGAGAGCGCGAAATCGATGATCCGGTAGGTGCCGCCGAACGGCACCGCCGGCTTCGCACGATCGTTCGTGAGCGGCAGTAGCCGTTTGCCTTCGCCGCCGGCCAGCACCATCACGAGAACCTTGGGATCAGGCATCGCTTTCAGAGTACACAACGCTCCGTTCTCGCCGCCGGGGGCCGGGTCGACATTCGTAGAGCGAAGCCGGCCGGTTGGGTCCAGACTGGTCTTCAATGACCGACACACCACAAACCGACGCCGGTGACGACATCCGACTGCTGGGACGATTGATCGGTGATGTGCTGCGCGAGCAAACAGGAGATGCCACCTTCGAACTCGTCGAGCGGGTTCGCCGCCTGGCGGTGGATGCGCGCCGCGCCGGCAAGAATCCGATCGACCTGCTGATCAAAGCGCTGGCCGACATCGAGATCGAGGATCAGTTGCACGTCATTCGCGCCTTCGGATGGCTGTCGTTGCTTGCCAACACAGCAGAGGATCTGCACCAAGAACGTCGCCGCCGCCACCACCGCGACATCGGATCTGGCGCCCAGGAGGGCAGCCTCGAGGCCGGCCTCGACCGGCTGCTCGCACACGGAGTGTCACGCGACCGAATCCTCACCGAGTTGACCGACCTCAGGGTCTCACCCGTGATCACTGCCCACCCAACCGAAGTTCGCCGCAAGACGGTGCTCGATCGAGTCGACGCCGTGTCTCTGCTGCTCGATCGTCGTACGCGAGCGAGCGCCAGTCCGAGCGAGGTGGCCGAAATCGACACCGGGCTACGTCTCGAGATCCTCACGTTGTGGCAAACCGCCATACTTCGGCTGTCAAAGCTGCGCGTGCGTGACGAGATCAACGAGTCACTGCGCTACTACAGATCGAGCCTTTTCACCACGATCCCCAGACTGCAGCGCGATCTCGAGCGTTTGGTGCACGAGCGACTCGGCGAGTCGATCCACAACCCTCGGGTGGTCTCGATGGGCTCGTGGATCGGTGGGGACCGCGATGGCAACCCATTCGTGGACGCCTCGGTGCTTCGACTTGCCGTGGCCGCACAAGCAACCGAGGCGTACCGGCACCACCTGCTGGCGTTACACGAACTGGCGACGACCCTGTCGATGTCGAGCCGGCTGATCACCCCTACACCAGCACTGCTGGCTCTCGCTGAAACATCTGGCGACGATTCGCGATTCCGCGCCGACGAGCCATATCGGCGTTCGTTCCGTGGCATGCACGCTCGTTTCTGGGCATCGGCAGAAATGGTGCTCGATGAGGTTCCCGGCCCGCAGCCACACACTGACCTGGCACCGTACGAGTCGACCGACGAACTACTCGCCGACCTCCAGATCGTTGTCGATTCGCTGACGTCACACGGGGCGGCGGCACTCGCCGAGGCACGCGTCGAGCCCGTTCGCCGCGGCGTTGAAATCTTCGGCACCCATCTGTGCGGACTCGACCTGCGACAGAACTCGGAAGTCCACGGCGAGGTGCTGGCTGAGCTCTTCAAGGTCGCCGGTATCACCGATACCTACCTCGACCTCGACGAGGCAGACAGGATCGAGATGCTGACCGGCGAGCTGACAGGACAGCGTCCGCTGGCTAGCCCGTTCGCCTCCTACTCACAGACCACCAGCGGCGAACTCGACATATTGAGGGTGGCCGCCGAAGCCCACCGCACCTTCGGTCCCGGTTCGATTCCGAACTACGTGATCTCGATGGCGACCTCGGTCAGCGACGTACTCGAAGTGGTGGTATTGCTCAAGGAAGCCGGGCTTGTGACAGTCGACCCGTCCAGCGGTGCGATCTCGGCAGCGATCGACATCACACCGTTGTTCGAAACGATCGACGACCTCGAGCGATCAGGCGAGGTCATCGCCGAACTCCTGCGTCACACCCGATACCGACAGCTGGTCGAGGGTCGCGCAGGTTGGCAGGAGGTCATGATCGGATACTCCGACTCGAACAAGGACGGCGGATACGTCACGTCGCAATGGGCGTTGTACCGAGCCCAACAAGCGCTCGTGTCGGCGGCCGAGAATGCCGGTATGCGAATCCGATTGTTCCATGGGCGCGGTGGCACCGTCGGACGCGGTGGCGGTCCCGCATACCAGGCGATTCTCGCTCAGCCGGCCGGTTCGGTACATGGAGCGTTGCGTATTACCGAGCAGGGCGAGATGGTGTCGTCCAAGTACACCAAGCCTGCATCGGCGCGGCGCAATCTCGAAACCCTGGTGTCGGCCACGCTCGAGGCCAGCTGTGTTGATGACGAACAGCTCGACGGCAAGGTTGAGCGATTCACAGCTGCAATGGAGTTGCTCTCGAGTCAAGCGCTCGGCGCCTATCGCGGCCTGATCGACGGGTCGTCCGACCGTTTCGTCAATTTTTTCAGGTCGATCACACCCGTTGGTGAGATCGCCAGCCTCAACGTCGGTAGTCGGCCGGCGTCGCGGAAGAACTCGAATCGAATTCAGGATCTTCGGGCGATCCCGTGGGTATTCGGATGGAGTCAATGCCGGCTAAATATCCCGGGCTGGTTCGGCGCCGGCAGTGCTTTCGAGGCCTATGCCTCCGATCCAGGTCGCCGAGCGACACTGATCGAGATGCACGATCATTGGCCGTTCTTTCGGGCGATGCTCAACAACATGGGGATGGTGCTCGCCAAGACCGACATCAGCATCGGACGTCGATACGCCGACGCTTTGGTCGACGATCAAATTGCCCGCCAAGAGATCTTTAGTCTGATCGAGCGCGAGCACGCCTTGACATGCAAGTGGCACGCCCGGCTTACCGGGTCCGATGACCCTCTGGCCGGCAACCCGGTGCTGGCGCGCAGTATCCGCAACAGATTCCCGTATCTCGACCCGCTCCACGTGATGCAGGTCGAGTTGCTTCGGCGCTATCGAGCGGGCGACCACGACGAACTCGTCGAGCGCGGCATTCAGCTCACGCTCAACACGATTGCGACGGGCCTTCGCAACAGCGGCTGATCACCCGCGGCCGAGCTGGCTTCGCGCCGTACGAACGCCGAAGCGTTCGCCGCCAGTAGAGGTCTGGTCAGACGACCTTGACGCCAACCGCCTCCGGGCCCTTACGCCCGGCAGCAATCTCGAACTCGACCTGCTGGCCGTCGAGGAGTGTCCGACGTCCGGTGCCCTCGATGTTGCTGAAGTGAACAAAAACGTCTTCACCGTCGTCGCGGCTGATGAATCCAAAGCCCTTCTGATCGTTGAAGAACTTCACTGTGCCGATGGCCATTGCTTTACTGCTTTCTGTATTCGCCAGCCGCCACTATGGCAGCCGACACTGCGAACGATACCGAACCCTCCGCCAGATTGCTCAGTCTTCCCGACCGACGCGCCGCGAGGATGCCTTGAACACAGCCTGAACACCCGCCGCCCCCCGCGTACTGTCGCGATTGCCGCGTTAGGTTCAAGGCGATGATTAGGCAAGTCGCCTGAGAGGAGCCAAGACATGCGGATCGGAATCTTGACAGGCGGCGGCGACGTCCCCGGGCTCAACGCCGCCATCAAGGCTGTTGTAATCAGGGCCGCTGAAAAGGGCCACGAAGTCGTCGGCCTGCGACGTGGCTGGGCCGGATTGTTGAACATCGACCCCGACCGTCCCGAATCGTTGAGTGAATTCACCCAACCCATGGACACGAACTGGGTGCGCACGATCGACCGGTCGGGGGGCACGATCCTGCACAGCTCGCGGACCCACCCGGGCAAGGTCAAGGCGGACGCCGTGCCCGACTTCCTCACACCCCCAGAAGGGGCCGAGCCGCCGTACGACTTCACGCCGCACGCGATAAAGGTGCTCGATGCCCTCGGCATCGATGTCCTGATCCCGATCGGCGGCGACGACACGCTGTCGTACGGTCTGCAGTTGCATCAACACGGCGTACCGGTGATCGCCATTCCGAAGACGATGGACAATGACGTACATGGCACCGATTACTGCATCGGATTCTCGACTGCCGTCACGCGGGGTGTCGAGTTCATCAGCAATCTGCGTACGAGTACCGGCTCGCACGAACGCCTCGCCGTCGTCGAACTGTTCGGCCGCTACAGCGGCGAGACATCGCTGATCACGGCCTACCTGGCCGGCGTCGACCGGGCGGTCATCTCCGAAGTTCCCGTCGATATCGACCGACTCGGCCGCTTCTTGGTCGACGACCGCAAGTCGAACCCGAGCAACTACGCGATGGTCACGATCTCGGAGGGCGCCGTGATCGAGGGCGGCGAGATGTCGCTGCGCGGCGAAGAGGACGCCTATGGACATCGCAAGCTGGGTGGTATCGGCGAACAGCTCGGGTCGATGCTCAAGACGGTGACCGGCATCAACATCATCAACCAGACGATCGGGTACCTGATGCGTTCGGGCAACCCCGACTCGCTCGATCTGATGGTCGCCAACAACTACGCCGTGATGGCCGCCGACCTCGCCATGGAAGGCCAGTCTGGGCGGATGGTCGCCTTGCGCGGTGGCACCTACACCAATGTTCCGATCGCGATGATCGGTGAGGGCGTCAAGCGCGTCGACGTCGGCGAGATGTACAACACCGAGCAATACCGGCCGGTGATCCGCCACGTGGGCGGCAAGCCGATGTTCTTGTACTGAGTCCACCGAACTAGCGAGAGTTGGGAGATGTGCCAAGCACAACTCCCAACTAGCGGATTGCTTGGAGGGCGGCTAATGCCGAACCTCTTGCCCCGGCCATGTCGAGATCGGTCACCAACGCGAGCTGGGCGGCATCGATCTGCTCATCGCGCAGCGCGGTGGCATTACGAACCGTGTTGAGGAACCAGGTTCTAAAGTGTGGCTCGGCCTCGACCACTCCGCCACCGACGAAGTAGGCGTCGGGGTCGGTGAAATTGGCAGCGATCGTGAACAGACGGCCGATCGCGACGGCCTGCTGTCGAAAGATCTTGAGCGCCATCTCGTCTCCGGCCTCGCCGAACGAGCGAATCTGGCGAGCCGCCTGCTTAGGGGGCAACGCCGCCACCGGGTGCTCGGGATACCTCGTCAACCAGTAAGGCAGCAGGTTTCGTTCGAGGCCGCTCAGCGATGCGATGCTCTCGGCGTCGCCAATCAGGCCACAGTTGCAGGTCGGCGCCGGTTGGCCGTCACCGAGCAATCCGTCGATCGGGATATGCACGTGCCCGAGCTCGCCGGCCATTCCCGTCGCACCGCGAATGACCTGACCAGACTCGATCACCCCTCCGCCGAGGCCGGTACCGACGATCGCCGACACCGATGAGCGCCGACCGGCATCGACGCCGAACAGCTGAGCGTGGGCGTACAGCGCGGCGGCGTTGCCGTCGTTGTTGTAGATCACCGGCAGGCCGAGGTCATGTTCGACCGCGGTTCGAAAATCGAATCCCCACCACGCGGGTTGCGAGAAATTTGTGGCACCACGCTTGGCGATCACCCCGCTGGCTGAGGCCGGACCGGGGGTGTCGAGGCCGATCGCCAGAACCGCTGCCGGATCCGAGCCGGCTGCGTGCAGGACGAGCTCGAACACTGCGCTGATGGCCTCGAGCGCGGCATCGGGGCCCTCGCCAACCCGGCTCGGCGTCTCAACCATCCGATCGGTGAGAAAGACCCGGTTCTCGTCGAGCACGGTGGCGTTGGTCTTCGTGCCGCCTACGTCGAGTCCGACGACGACGGCCGAGCGAGCGGACGAGCGCGAGGTGCGGTTGGAGGCGATCAGCCCAGGCTAATCGCCTAGTCGAGGCACAGTGTCGTGACCGTGAACGTTTTGTGGTGTTCGCGCCGAGTCAGGTTTCGTGCTCGCAAGGCGCGCGACGATCTACTGGCCTTGCCCAAAATGAGGAGCAGCAACGCAGCGAGCGGCGAAGCTGGCCGGCGAAACAGGGCAAACGTTTCGCCGGCCGGTACCACACCCCCCCTGAGTTGGGAGTTGTGCCTGGCACAACTCCCAACTTTCGGTTGTTGCACTAGCGATCGTCCAACAGGTCGGTATCGGGGTGATAGCTGACCCAGGCGAACCAGAAAGTGTCGAGATGCTCGAGTGGGCGCAACTCCGAACCGGTGAGTGGGCCGTTGATCGCCTGACCGAGAATGTTCCAGGTCGACCCGGTCTCGATGTCGACGAACCGATTCGAGACGGACTCGAAGCTGAGCAGTCTGTCGTCGAGCCTCCGGTCGAAGACTCCGGTCGAACCGATCTCGTCGCCGGCGGTGATCTCGTCGCCTTGCAACGGCGACGACGTACCCGGCGCCCAGAACGCTACGAACTCGAGGTCTGCCAGTTCGGCTTCGATGACCGCCTGTTCGGCCAGCGTCGAGGCCGGGATCGCGACTTGGCCGTCCGATGTTCGAACTCCGAGCACTCGGGTCATCGGCGGCACCGGCTCGGGGATCTCGAGCGTGAAGAATCCTGACAGCGGAGCATCGTTCTGGTCGTATCCGGAATAGGGATTGCGGCCGTAGGGCTTGGGAGCGTTCGAGCTTCCCTGCAGCACGAGTGCGTCCGGATGAGCTTCACTCGCCTGTGCCCACGACACCGTGGACACGGCGAGAAATCCGAGCTCGGAGCCCATCATTGTGCCTACGACGGCCTGGCCGTCGAAATGGGTCCACAGCGACTCGGTCTGGCGGTCGTACATCACCAGGCTCGATCGATACAGATAGCCGCTCGTACCGAAGTCGAGCACCTGCCCGTCAACGACGCGCTCGAACGCGATACCTGAGTTGCACAGCGGACAGAACGTCACGGCGATCGGCGTGCCGTCGACAACGTCGTTGACAATCTCGTGCCAGATCATGATCCGTACGGGATAGATCCGCACGGCAGAGCCGTGTTGAAGCAACATCACGGCCTCGGTCGGGTCGAGGTCCGAGACGTCGCCGGCTCGAAGGAATTCGGGTTCGTCGATCGATGGAATGCCGTCGGGCGGCGCGCCGCCCGTGACGATCTCAGTCCGCTCGACGAGGAGTTCGGGGAACAAATCCCTGTTGAGGTGACGCGGCGGCATGGCAGAGTTCTCGACCGGCCGCTCCGCAGCCATCGCCCTCCAGAAAGCCCGCAGGTTCGCATCGGGATAATCGGGCTCCGCAGGTGGGGTGGTCACGTCGGCCGATCGCGTCGATCCGTCTGCGCTAGACGCCGCGCATGCACTCACAACCAAGAGTGAGGCGACCGCAAGAGCAAACCTCTTCATGTGAGCGGAACCGTGCCGAGCTCGGGTGCTATTCCTCGGACTCGTCACAACTGATACTGGACAACCTAACGGTCGTTAGGTAGGTTGTCGTCATGGCAACGGCGCTGACCTCCGACGCTCCCCCCGATTCGGGCCGCGACCGAATCATGGACGAGGCAGCGACCCTGTTCCTACACCAGGGTTACGACGCCACCTCACTGCGCCACATCGCTGATGTCGTCGGCATGAAGGCAGGTTCGATCTACTACCACTTCACCTCCAAGGAGGAATTGCTGACAAAGATCCTTCAGCGCGGAATCAGCGTCATGGTGGCAGCGTTCGATCAGGCACAACGCACAACTGACGGTCAGGCGCCGGCGATCGCTCTCGAGGCCCACGTGCGTGCCCACCTGGCCGCGCTGTTCGAGAACGGGCCCTACACGGCAGCACACGTGATGACGTTTCGTACCGCCCCCGATGCCGTGCGCAACGAGATCGTTCCGGTTCGCGACGCATACGAGGCACGGTGGACCGAGATGTTTCGACAGTTGCAGGCCGACGGCGAAATCCCACCGACCGTCGACGTGCGCGTCGCCCGATTGATCCTGTTCGGCGCCATGAACTCGTCGGTCGATTGGTTCGACCCCAGCCGCGGCAAGCTAGACCGGTTCGCGACCGCCATCACCCATCAGTTTTGGAACGGAGTCGCAGCATGAGGGAGATCGAAACGCGCATCGACACCGGGTCGGCGCAGTACGCCACAAATCGAGATGTGTATGAGCAACTCGCTACGACGTTGAGAGAGCGCCAGCAATGGGCGATCGACGGTGGCCCCGGCCGGCAACGATCGATCGAACGCCACCTCGCTCGCGGCAAGATCATGGCTCGCAACCGGATCGATATGGTGATCGACGACGGCACCCCGTTCCTCGAGTTCTCGACCCTCAGCGGCTTCGGCCAATACGACGACAGCGCCCCGGGAGGTGGCATTGTCACGGGCGTCGGCGTCGTGCAGGGCGTGCCTTACGTGTTCATCGCGAACGACGCCACAGTCAAGGGCGGTTCGCTGCTACCGGTGGCGATCAAGAAGCACGTACGGGCACAGCAGATCTCCGAGGAGAACGGGCTCGGCGTGATCTATCTCGTCGACTCGGGCGGCGCCTTTCTGCCGTTGCAAGACGAGATCTTCCCAGACAAAGACCACTTCGGCGGATCGTTCTACCGCCAAGCCCGGCTGTCGGCGATGGGCCTGCCTCAGCTCTCGGTCGTACTCGGTGGCTGCACGGCCGGCGGAGCCTACGTGCCGGCGCTCAGCGACGAGGTCATCATGGTCGAAGGCATCGGTCGGATTTTCCTCGGCGGCCCGCCGATCGTGAAAGCGGCCCTCGGTGAAATTATCGATCCCGACGACCTAGGCGGCGCCGAGCTACACACCCGTATTTCAGGTGTCAGCGATTACCTGGCCGACACCGAGGCCGAGGCGTACGGCAAGCTGCGCGAAATCTGTGAGAACACCAGCCAGCGCCCGATCGACGATCGACAGAGTTGGTGCGACTGGGCAGAACCAGAGCCGCCGTTGTACGACCCGACCGAGTTGTACGGCATCATCAGCGCCGACGACCGCATTCCGTTCGACGCCTCCGAGGTGATCGCCCGCATGGTCGACGGCTCACGGTTCGCTCCGTTCAAACCCGAGTGGGGTGAATCGATCGTGTGCGGCTTCGCCCGCATCTGGGGGCACCTCGTCGGGATCATCGCCAACAACGGCATCATCTTCAGCGAATCGGCGCTGAAGGCGACCCACTTCATCGAGGTGTGCGAGCAGCGGCGGGTGCCGTTGCTGTTCCTCCAGAACACGTCTGGCTACATGGTCGGACGCGACTCGGAGGCCGGAGGGATCGCCAAGAACGGCGCCAAGATGGTCGCTGCCGTCGCCAACGCGACAGTCCCCCGCTACACGGTGCTGATCGGCGGCTCGTACGGTGCCGGCAACTACGGCATGTGTGGACGAGGGTTCAATCCGAGGTTTCTGTTCGCCTGGCCGAACTCGCGGATCGCCACGATGTCGGCCGAGACCGCCCAGACCGTGCTGGTCGACATCCGCCTGGCCGGGATGAAGGGCGACGAGACCACCCCCGAGCATGTTCAGGCTCTGCGAGACGAAGTGGCACTCCAGTACGAGACGCAAAGCGACCCGTACTACGCCACATCCCGTTTGTGGGACGACGGCTTGATCGACCCGGTCGACACACGCGACGCCCTCGGACTGTGCCTCGGGCTCGCCGCACGACAAGACCAACCCGCCCCGGGGCCCGGCCTCGTATACCGGATGTGACTGAAGGACCAACACGATGCGCATTCTGATCGCAAACCGCGGCGAGATCGCCCGCCGCATCATTCGAACCGCTCACCGGCTCGGCCACGAGACGGTCGCTGCCTACGCAGACCCCGACCGCGACGCGCCATTCGTTCACGAGGCGACGATGTCGTTCCGGCTCGGACCGTCGGACTTGTCGGCCTCGTACCTGTCGGTCGAACGGATGCTCGCCGCAATCGAGGCGACCGGCGCCGACGCCGTTCATCCCGGCTACGGCTTCCTCGCCGAAAACGGAGCGTTCGCCCGCGCTGTGATCGCGGCGGGGTGTGCATGGATCGGCCCCAACCCCGGTGCCGTCGACGCGATGGGTTCGAAGATCGATGCCCGACGACTTGCCGAGGCAGCGAACGTGCCGATCATTCCGGGCTACGACGCCTCCCAAGACGTGGCTGACCTGGCGGCCGCCGCCGACCGGATCGGATACCCGGTGCTGGTCAAGGCTGCTGCCGGTGGCGGCGGTAAGGGCATCCGGATCGCGCATGACGCGGCAGGGTTCGAGGCCGCTCTACACGAAGCATCGTCGGAGGCCCAGCGTTCGTTCGGCGACGGGGCGATGATCGTCGAGCGCTACATCCAGCGCCCACGCCACGTCGAGGTCCAGATCGTCGGCGACCAACACGGCAACGTCGTTCACCTCGGCACCCGCGAGTGCTCGGTTCAGCGCCGCTACCAGAAGGTTCTCGAGGAGGCGCCGGCCCCCAACCTTCCCGACGTCACGCGTGACGGGCTGCACACATCGGCCGTGCAACTGGCACAGGCGGTCGGATACGACTCGGCCGGCACCGTCGAGTTCATCGTCGACGACGAGTCGGGTGACTACTTCTTCTTGGAGATGAACACACGTCTGCAGGTCGAGCACCCGGTCACCGAGTCGATCACCGGTGTCGATCTGGTCGAGCTGATGATCAGGTCGGCTGCAGGCGAGCTGCTCACCATCTCACAACAGGCGATCACGTTCGCTGGGCACGCCTTTGAGGCCCGCATCAACGCCGAGGATCCGGCCAACGGATTCACACCGCAGATCGGCACCGTGTCACACCTGCGTGTGCCCGAGTGGGTGCGATGGGACAGCGCCGTGGTCGAAGGTGACGAGATCACCTCGTTCTACGACCCGATGATCGCCAAGCTGATCGTCGACGGGGTCGACCGCGACACCGCCCGGCGACGGCTCTCCAGAGCGCTCGAGCAACTCGTAGTCGGCGGCCTGGTCACCAACACCGGCTTCCACCGTTGGCTGATCGAGCAGCCCCCGATCGCCGAAGGTCGCGTCACGACCCGCTTTCTCGACGAAACCGAGGTGCCCGCCGCGCCACCGCCGGCGATCGCCGAGGCGGCCACGGTCTGGCGCCACGCTCAGCAGGCCGCTCGCAGTTCGGGCGTGTGGCAGGCACTCGGCACGTTCCGGGTCACTCCACACCGCAGCATCCAGGCGGTGGTGGTCCAAACGCTCGACGGCGAGTTGCACGAGTCGGACGCGTTGACGACAGGCGCGGCGTCGCCGATCGCAAGCGTCTCGCTGGCGGCGCGCTCGATCGCCGTCAACGTCGACGGACACACCCACACCTTTACGGTGCCGACCCGCGCCGAGCGCTGGGCACCGGCGGGCTCGGAGGGCCACGGTCACGCCAGCGCGATCGTCGCACCATTCCCAGGCGCCGTTACCGAGGTGCCGGTCGTGCCCGGCCAACACGTCGCCGGCGGCGAACCGGTCGTCGTGATAGAGGCGATGAAGATGCTCCACACACTCACCGCTGCCGGCCCAGGGATCGTGGCCGAAGTCCGCGTTTCCCCCGGCGACCAGGTCGCCACGAACCATGTACTAGTCACCTTCGAGCCACCCGAAACCGCCCACGAATCACAACCCGAAGCATCAGAGGCACCCGAATGACAAAACGCAACATCTACATGACCGACGAATTGCAAGCGATCTACGACCAGACGGTCGAGTTCGTCTCCAACGAGGTCACGCCCCACGGCGACAAGTGGGAAGAGGACGGCAAGGTACCGCGCGATGTACTGCGCCAGATGGGCGAACTCGGCATGTTCAGCCTGCGCGTGCCTGAACAGCTCGGAGGACTCGGGATGGGCATGCTCGCCTCGGCGACGCTCGCCGAGGCGCTCGGTTCGTCGACGTTCGCCGGGTTCGATGCCACCGTGCTGGTGCACACCGATATGGCCGGCCCACACCTGGTTCATTCCGGCTCGCCCGCTCAGCACGAACAGTGGCTGCCGGGCGTGATGTCGGGTGAGACGATCCTGTCGATTGGCGTCAGCGAACCCGACGCCGGCAGCGATGTCGCGGGTATCCGCACCAGCGCCGTGAAAGACGGCGACGGGTGGCGGATCAACGGCACCAAGACGTTCATCACGAACGCCGTGTACGGCGACCTAACGATCATCGCCGCCAAGACCGACGCCGACAACAAATACGGAATCACCATGTTTCTTGTGCCCGCCGGAACCGAAGGATTTTCGGTCGCCAAGAAGCTCGACAAGCACGGGTGGCGCTGCAGCGACACCGCAGAGTTGGTGCTCAACGATGTGTGGGTGCACGGCGACCAGTTACTTGGCACAGTGCATCGTGGTTTCTACGAGACGATGCGCAACTTCCAGAACGAGCGGATGGTGCTGATCGGTATGGGCTGCGGGGCGGCCCAGGCGGCGATCGATCAGACGCTCGCCTACACCCAAGAACGCAAGGCGTTCGACGGAAGGCTCTACGACCTCGGTGCGATCCGGCAACGGATGGCGATGAACCAGGCCAAACTCGACGCCGTTCGAAGCTCGATGTACCACGCCGCATGGGTCGGCGACCAGGGGCTCGACAACGTCAAGCAGATGTCGGGCGTCAAGGCCTTCGGCGCCGAGGCGATCAACCAGATCATGTACGACTGCATCCAGTTCCACGGCGGCATGGGCTACATGCGCGAAGCTCCGGTCGAGCGGATGTCTCGCGATGCCCGCATCCTGTCGATCGGCGGCGGGGCGACCGAGGTGATGTTGGAAGAGGTTGCCAAGCGATCGACGATCGGCGCGATGTGAGGCAAATCGGCCGCTTGCGGTCGCTGCTGTTCGCACCCGCCGTGCGACCCGACTTTGTCGCCAAGCTGGCTCAGCGCGGCGCCGACGCTGTCGTTATCGACTGCGAGGACGCAACGCCCGCAAACGCCAAGGCACAGGGTCGCACGAACGCTCGCCGGTTGGCGCCGGCACTGGTGGCGGCCGGTTGCCAGGTCACCGTACGCGTCAATGCCGAGCCGACGGAGTGGTTCCTCGACGACATCAGAGACGGCCTGACGGCCGACCTGGCGGCGGTAGTCGTGCCGAAGGTCGAGACGCTCGCTGGGCTCGACGCCGTCGGGGCCGCCCTCGACGCGGCAGGTTTCGGGGATTTGGGTGTGCTGGTCGGTCTCGAGACCGCGCTCGGCGTCGCCGACGCCCGCGTCCTGCTCGCACATCGGCTCGTTGTCGCCGGGTACTTCGGTGCAGAGGACTTCATCGCTGACATGGGCGGGGTTCGCAGCGAGGACAACCGAGAGGTGTTGTTCGCCCGCTCATCGGTAGCGCTCGCCGGCCGGTTGGCTGGTGTGCCCGTACTCGATCAGGTCGTGACCGACTTCCGTAACGGCGAACGCTTCGGGCGCGAGGCAGCCGAGGCTCGTGCGATCGGCTACGCCGGCAAGCTTTGTATCCACCCCGGACAGGTGGCGATCGCCAACGACGCCTTCGTGCCGTCCGCCGAAGAAGTCGACCGAGCTCAGCGGCTGCTGGCCGCCTATCAGGCGGCGTCGTCTGCAGGTCTCGCAGCGATCGACTTCGAGGGCCAGATGGTCGACGAGCCGCTGGCCACCCAGGCCCGTCGAGTGCTCGAACTCGCCGCCCTCTGACCACACCGCGTTCTTGTCGAAACTGCTGCCGGTGCGACGGTTCGGCGTCCAGAACGGGCTATTCGCCCTCGGGTTTCTTGTGCATCAGGGCGTCGCGGACCGCCCGACACGCGAGCGTGTCGTGCTGATTGTAGGCCCGGTGCTCAAAGGTGACGATGCCCTGGGTCGGGCGTGACTTCGATTCGCGAGCGGCGCGCACCTCGGTCTCGACCCGCAGCGTGTCGCCGTGGAACAACGGTGTTGGGAACACCACCTCGCTGAAACCGAGGTTGGCGACGGTCGTGCCGAGTGTGGTCTCGTGCACGCTGATGCCGATCACCATCGCGATCGTGAGCATCGAGTTGACGATTGGCTTGCCGAACTCAGTTTCGTTCTCGGCGTAGTCGAAGTCGAGGTGCAGCCACGCCGGGTTCATCGTCATCGAAGTGAACATCACATTGTCCGACTCGGTAATCGTGCGCCGGATCGCGTGTTCGATCACTCGTCCAGGTGTCAGCTGCTCGAGCCACTTGCCGGTGTATGCGCGCCCCATGTGCCATCAATCCTTTGGTTCGTAGCGGATTGCGAGCATCTTGTCACCACCGGCGAGGACGGGCTTCATCGTCGTCGGGTCGCCTGCCAACTCATTCGCCTCGATCCGGCCAACGATGTCGTGGCGGGGCCCGAACACCGATCGCAGTGATGCCCTGATCGTGTCATGTTGCCGGCTCGTCTGTCGTGGCGGCGTCGGTTGGCCGTACGCTCGCGAGCGATCCCGATGACGACCGCACACCGAACCCCCACTCCGCCGCTGGCGCCCCGGCCGCTGCTGCGCTGGCTCTGGCTGCTCACCAAGGACGTCTGGGACGAGTACCGAAACGACAATGCCGACGATCTCGCCGCCTCGATCACGTTCTGGACGATCCTGTCGATCCCGGCCGCTGCTTTAGCGCTCGTCAGCACACTCAGCTCGCTCGAGGTTTTCGCTGGAACGTCCGTGTCGAACGATGTCGAGAAAGAGATCCAGCAGTTCGTCGCCGACACCCTGGTCGATTCGGACACGCTGACGACGGCCATCGCCGAACTCTTCGCCGGCTCGAACGCCGGCGTCGCCACGATCGCCACGATCGCGGCGCTATTCACATTGTCGAGGGCGTTTGCCGGTTTGATCCGGGCGTTGGACATCGCCTACGAGGTGAGCGAGGGCCGTTCCTGGTGGAAGCTGCGGCTGGTCGCAATCGGGCTCGGGGTCGGCACGATGCTCGTCGCGGCCGCCTCTGCGACGATCCTGGCCGTTCTGCCGTCGCTGCCGTTGGGCGCCGTGACGAGATGGTTCACTGCTCCTGCCGTGTTCGGCGGCGTCGTGCTGTGGTGCGCGACGTTGTTCCACCTTGGCCCGAATCACCGCACCCCGTGGAGATACGACCTGCCCGGAGCGGTCGTAACGGCGGTCGGCTGGGTCGCTGCTAGCCAGTTGTTCGCCTTGTATGTACGTTTCGCCGGTAGCGCCAACGAGGTCCAGACCGGCGTCGGAGCAATCCTGTTGGCGCTCAGCCTCGTCTACGTACTCAGCCTTGTGCTGGTGATCGGAGCCGAGGTCAACGACGTGATCACCCGTCGTGCAGGCGTGGTCCAACAACCGATGACGGTGCGCTCGCGGGCACGGGCGTGGCAGTCGCGACGGAGCGATCCGCCCGCCTGACCGTCCCCGATCATCCGTCCAGTTGGGAGTTGTGCCTGGCACAACTGCCAACTGTGGGGCGGGGGGTGGCAAGCTCGGGGTATGACTCGCGCGATCGAAACTGGAACCGAAGATCTGCTGGCACACGTCGACGGGAACGTCGGCGTGATTACGTTCAACCGACCAGAGCGCAGGAACGCGTTGTCGAACGCGATGTACGGCGGGTTCGATCAGGCCTTGGCAGCGATGAGGCTCGATACCGCGGTTCGGGCGGTCCTGGTCACAGGCGCCGGTAGCGCGTTCTGCGCCGGTGGCGACGTCAAGAGCATGAACGAGTCACACCGCACGGACACGGACCGGTCCGGCAAGTCGAACAACTTCGACGACCGCGTCGCTCAGCTTCGAGTCTGGCAGCGGGCGGTGTCGCTGGCGTTGCATCAGTTCCCGAAGCCCGTCGTGGCCGCCCTACCGGGCGCCGCTGCCGGTGCCGGCCTATCGATCGCATTGGCGGCCGACATCCGGATAGCCGCCGAACGGGCAGTGCTGGTGACGGCATTCGCCGGGGTCGGTGCGTCGGGCGACTTCGGTGGCTCGTGGTTCCTCACCCAACTCGTCGGCACCGCCAAGGCGAAGGAGCTTTACTTCACCTCACCACGCCTGTCGGCCGCCGAGGCGTACGACCTCGGCATGATCAATCAGGTGCTGCCCGACGATGGATTCGAGGCCGCAGCACTGGCGTGGTGTCAGGCATTGGCCAACCGCGCCCCAATCGCCACCCGTTTGATGAAGGAGAACCTCAATCGGGCGATCACGTGCGACCTGGCGACCGCCCTCGATGCCGAGGCGAGCAATATGGTTCGCGCCATGTCGACCGCCGATCACCGAGAGGCCGCCGCCGCCTTCGTCGAAAAGCGAAGCCCGGTGTTTCTCGGCGAATAGACGTCACAGGCGGCGGGTCACCCCGCGACGAGACCGGCGACGAGATCGAAGGTGCACCCGCAGATCGTCGTTTGACCGGCTCGATCCTGGTCTCTCGCCCTCAACACGAAGCCGCCGACACCCTCGCCGCGTTCGCCCGCCGCGATGAACCGGATCTCGCCCTCGTCGAGGGTTATCACGTTGTCGACGACCTCACGCCCGATCACCTCGCCCCAGCGGGCAGACATCGCCGCCGGATCATTGGCCTCGATCTCGACACCCAGCACCTCGGTGACGACCTCGTCGCGGACGTGCTGGCGCCAGACTGGTCCGGCCCACGGCCACTCACCCCAGGTGTCGGGCTGATCGATGGACAGGATCGCCCCGCCGACATCGGCTGGGTGGAGGTGAAGACCGACGATCCCCTCGGCCGTGGCCTCGTACACGACCCGGGCTCCGACGGCCTCGAATCGTTGGCGCAGCGGACCCAGATCATCGACCTCCAGAATCACCATGTAGCCCCCGTCGCCACCACGTTTCTCGAGTAGCCGGCCCGCCGTCGTGCCTTCTTGGGTCGGCGACACGATTTCGAGCAGCTTGTCGCCGATCGGGTACAGCGCGTTCTTCAGTCCGAACGCCCCAACACCCGGATCGCGGTAGCAGAGCTCGACCCCGAGCTCGCTCTCGACCCGCTGTTCGGCGGCCTCGAGGTCGGCAGCAACCATCACGATCTGGCGGAGACGCATTCGCATCCATTGATTCTGCCCAACTCTGATCGAAACCGCCGAGCTGGACCCTCAAGGGTGTCAGGCAATGGGGTGTCAGGCAGCGGAGTTTCAGGCAGCGGGGTCAGGCGGCGGCCGCGCCCGAGCGAGGACGATGCCTGGCGATCGAGATGCCGGTCCCGACGACAACACAAAGAGCGAGTGCAGCCAACAGGCCCATCAGCAGCATCGGGACTGAGGTCGAGTCGGTCGACGGGATACCGGACGCGTCATCGATCAGCGGAAGACCGGACGCTTCATCGATCGGCGCTGCGCCTGAAGCGCTGCCGGAGGCCGCCCCGGCGACGTCGGTCGAGATCACCTCGTCGGCGGGAATCACGGTTATCGACCCGATCATGAGCGGGTGCAAAATACATGTGTAGCTGAAGGTACCCAGGGACTCGAACGTGTTGCTGAACGTGTCGCCCGGTTGAAGGATTCCCGAATCGAATGAGGCGTCGTCGGCGGTGGCGGAGTGAGGCAACACACCCCCGAACTCCCAACGCACCAGGTCGCCCTGGTTCACCACGATGTCCGCCGGTTCGAAACTGGCGTCCAACACGGCCACTGTGATTGTCGTCTCGGCGGCGGCGGCCGACTCGTCGCTCGAGGCTGACTGGCCGTCGCCGACATCACCGCTCCCGGCGGTCGACGCTGCAACTTGAGTCTCGTTCGATCCCCCGCCGCCGGTCGTGCCGGCGGCTGCTTCGAGCACCTGAACCGTGCCATTCATGCCAGGGTGCAGAGTGCAGAGGTACGCAATCGAGCCTGGCACCCTGAATGTTCGGACGTACGTGTCGCCGGGCATCAGGATCCCGCTGTCGAATGAGCCATCGGCGGCGGTCACCGTGTGCGGCAACGTGTCGGTGTTCGCCCAGCGCACTATTCCCTCGGGCACAACAGTGATGGTGGAGGGCTGGAACTGGAGGTCGCCCATCTCGACGGAATCAGTTCCAGCGGCAGTTGGGGCCAGTGAGGCCTGCAAAGCTGACCCACCCGAGGTACTCCCGTTCTCGGAATCACCGGCTGGGCTCGGGCTCGACGCACCCGTTGCGTTTGTGGCCCCGGAGGATGTAACTACGATCGAGGCTGTCATCTCCGGGTGGATCACACAGAAGTAGTCGAACGTGCCGGCCGTCGTGAATCTTCGGGACCACGGGTCACCCTGCATCATGATTCCGCTGTCGAAACTGCGGTCCGTGGCCGTGACCGTGTGTGGAACGGCATCGTAGTTCACCCACCCGACGGTGTCTCCGACGGTGATCGTTCGGATCCTGGGCGAGTAGATATTGTCCCTGATCGAAATCGATCCCGCAGTCGGCAACTTGGCGACCGGCCCGGACGGCGCCAGCGTCGTTACCGGCGTCGTCGATGTCGTCGTACCCGGCGTCGTGCCCGGCGTCGTGATGGGCGTCGTCGATGTCGTCGTACCCGGCGTCGTGGTGGGCGTCGTCGATGTCGTCGTACCCGGCGTGGTGGTGGGCGTCGTACCCTGCGTCGTGGTGGGCACTGTCGACCCACCTCCGCCTCCGGCTGGCACTGTCGTCGCGGGCGGCACCGTGGTCGCCGGCGGCACCGTCGTTGCCGGCGGCTGCGTCGTCGCCGGAGGCACTGTGGTTGCCGGGGGCTGCGTCGTCGCCGGAGGCACTGTCGTTGCCGGGGGCTGCGTCGTTGCCGGCGGTTGCGTGGTTGCCGGGGGCTGCGTGGTTGTGGGAGGCTGCGTCGTCGCCGGGGGCTGCGTGGTTGCCGGGGGCTGCGTCGTCGTCGGCGGCACTGTCGTCGTCGGCGGCGTACCGCCGCTGGAGGCCACAACGTCGACGATGCCGGTCATATCCGGGTGTATCTCGCAGAAGTAGCCGAAACTTCCACTGTTCGGGAACGTACGAATCCAGGCTGCGCCGGCCCCCATGATCCCGCTGTCGAAGGACCGGTCGTCGGCCGTGACGGTATGCGCCCGATCATCGTCATTGGTCCAGATAACGGTGCCGCCCGCCGCAACGGTCACGTTGCTTTCGATGAAGATCGAATCGCCGATCGAGACCGAGACTGAGTAAGGAGCGGGAAGGGTGGTCGGAGGTGGCGACGTCGGGTCGGTGGTGGTCGTGGTCGCCGAGGCGCTCACGGTGATGCTGCCGTAGTAGGCGGGGTTCTCGTCGTCTCGTTCGTCGAGATACTGATATGTACCGCTCGAGCGCAGCGTGACCGTGAAGCTTTCGCCGGTCTCCAGGTTGCCTGAATCGAACTCGCTCGGTGCAGAGGTCGTGCGGACGCGGTGTCGCTCACCGTCATCGTTGATAAACGTCACGGTCGTGTCGCGAGGCACGGTCACCGAGGCGGGGGTGAGCGTGTTGGTGATGTGGATCGTCGTCGTTGCCGCTTCGGCCGGGGTGGGGCCGGCGACGGCCGCGTAGCCCAGCACCACCGTGCTGAGCAGGGCCACCACCACGCGAAGACGCTCACCGGGTTTCATTTCAACTCCGTTTCGTAAGGAACTCGCTGCACAGCGAGGCGCCGAGAACGCTGCCACGGCTGAATTACAGCTGAAAGCAATCGCTCAGCATCTCGCTTCGGCAACCGGCTCAAGCTGTGGCAGCACCCTGTGGCAGCACCGAGGATTACAACGATATTAGGCTAGATCGCATTTCTTGCGCACACAAATGTTAATTATGTAAAGCCGACGCGAATGCCGACGAGCGGTTGGAAGAGCGAGTGACAGGGCGGTGAGGGTTCACGCGGCCGGGCCGGGCGAAGTCACACTCGCCGCCAGGCTTGGTCGGCCCGCAGCACGTCCATGCCAGACTGCGTTGATCGACACCGTCAGAATCGACCAATGGCTCCACGCCGTGCGGCTCACCAAGACCCGTTCCGACGCGGCCGCAGCTTGCCGAGGCGGGCATGTCGAGATCAACGGCAAATCAGCCAAGCCGGCGTCGATCGTGAAGATCGGCGATCGAGTCGAGGCACTGATCCACCAGCGCCGACGGATCGTCGACGTCACGCGAGTCATCACCAAACGAGTCGGAGCGACGATCGCCCTGGAGTGCTTCGAGGACCACAGTCCTCCCCCTCCCGAAGCCGACAATCGCCCGCCGGTGTTCGGGGTGCGTGATCGTGGCGCAGGCCGCCCCACCAAACGTGATCGCCGCAAGATCGACCGTCTCCGCGGACGACGCTCCTAATCACGGAATACCGTCCATCGGCCTTCGGGTTCAGTTCACATGGAGAACAACTCGGCCGACCCCTCTGTGTTCGGCGGATCGGTACGGACTCCGTTGGCGCTGCTCGGCCTGCTGGCGGTTCTCGTGCTGACGTCGATCTGGGCGTTCAGCGACCAAGGCCGGCGTGTCCGCAACCCCGAGGGTGCTCGTGTCGATCCACCTGACGCGTACAACCCTGTGAGCTCCGGCGAACGACTCCCCGATGGCTTTCGGCAACTGCTCCCACGCGACGCGATCCGCCCGGTATACGACCCACATTTCGTGCCGGCTGGATCGGCTGGATGGGCCGACGACGTCGACGTGATCGGCGTCACTCGAGATGGTGAGGCCAAGGCCTACCCGGTCAGTTTCCTCAACGGGCGCGAGATGGTGGTCGACGAGATCGCCGGCGTTCCGATACTCGTCTCGTGGTGACCGCTGTGCGCAACGGCGATGGTCCATCGCCGAGAGGTCGCCGGCGAGACGCTGATCTTCGGAGTCCACGGCGCGCTGTGGGGCAACGCCATGACCTGGTGGGATCACAGCACCGGCAGCGTGTGGAGCCAGCCACTCGGCGCCGCGATCGCCGGCCCGCGCAAAGGCCAGACGCTCGACCTACTGACCTCCGAGTTCACGTCGTGGCAGGCGTGGCGCGATACACACCCAAGTTCGCTAGCGCTCGATGCGCCTGGGCGACGGTCCGGTTTCGATCTCTCCGACTTCCTGCTCGTCGTCGATTTCAGCGACCAGACGCGGGCCTACCCGGTGCCTGACGTCAGGAACGTCGGCGTCGTCAACGACGTCGTCGCCGGGGTCGAGATCGCGGTGGTCAGCGACCCGACCGAACCCGACCGGTGGGCGATATTTTCGCGACAATTGGCCGACACGATCATCGAACTCGAAGTCGACGGCGTGCTGTTTCGCGACACGGTGACCGGCACCACGTTCGACGCCAGAGGATTCGCTCTCGAAGGCGAACTCGAAGGCGAAATACTCGACCGCCTGCCTGCCGTAACGGCTTTTCACGGTGATTACGACACGTTCTGGCCCGACGGAACACTCTGGCGGCCATGAGCTTGAGGCTCGATTGGCTCGGAATCGATCAGGCGAGGTGGAATCGGGTCGGGCCCCAGTCGGTCTGGTCGGCGGCGGCGACGGTGACGTTGGCGTCGACGCTGTTGGCCCTCAACCGCTTCGGCGGTCTAGCCACGACCGAGCCGCGGCCGTTCGTCAAGCTCGCCCTGATCGGAGTGTGGGGCTGGATCGGGCTGGCTCTGGCGGTCTGGATCCTCGGCTCGCTGCTGGCCGACGCCGGCGGCCAGCGCGGGTCGCTGGTCACCAGCTTGATCCGAACGGCGGCCGCGGTCGGACTGGCGCACGCGCCGATCATCGCGCTGACCGTGGTGGTGTTCGTCGCGGCCGACATGATGCAACTGTTCGGCCCGGGATTGGTGACCGCCGTGATCGTGTTCGCCGTGTGGTTTCCCGCCTGGCTTCTGGCAGGCACGCGGTCGGCGTTACGAATCAGCCTCCCGCGGGCGACCGCCGCCGTAGCCTTGTCATACGGGGCGTGGCTTCACGTCGTCGGCCGCCATCTTCTCGGCCAGATCGTGCACTTGCTATAGCCCGCCTCGCTGATCGCCCGTCATGCCCGACAGCACGATCTCGGTATCGAGACGACCTTGGGTCTGGTAGCTATCGCAACGCGCCTCCGGGAACGACGCAACAGCCTCAAGGGCGCTCGATCTCGGTAAGCGCGACGATTAGAGAATCTGCTTCTCGGGAGGCATCGAGGTCCACCTGGCCGACGAGGCGCCACTCATCGTGACCGTCGGGATCGTGCAAGGTTTGCACGACGCGACCTGTGACGGCGTCGAAGCTGAACCGCGAGACGTGCCGAGCGTCGCCGTCTGTTTCGACCGCGTCGTACTCGACCCAGTAGTCAGCCATCTCGGATCGTACGTCGAGACCTTCGATCGCTGCGCCGGGCCGTCGCTGACGCGCCAGTTGCTCGACCCACCCGAATGCCTCGTTGCGCACCATCGTTCGGAACGCACGCTGATCGGTCGTGATGCTGACGGGAGGCTCGTCGATCAGGTTTACCGGACGATCGGCGACGGCCTCGTCGTCGGGGTTCTGTAGCCGTTCCCATTCATCGATCAGGCTGGAGTCAACGTGGCGGACCAGTGTGCCGAGCCAGTGCACGATCTCGGCGAGTTCATCGCTGCCCGCCTCGGCAGGAACGTTCTGCGTCAGCCCCTTGTAGACGTCGGACAGGTACCGCAGCACGGTGCCCTCGGATTGCTTCAAGCCGTAGAAGTCGACGTACTCACCAAACGTCATAGCTCGCTCGAACAGGTCGCGGGCAACCGATTTTGGTTTCACCGTGTCACCGCCGACCCACGGGTGCTTCGAGCGGAAGTTGTTGAAGTCGCCGTACATCCAGTCCTTGTGAGGGCGCGGTGGCTCGACCTTCGAGAGCCGATCCATGCGTTCCTCGTACTCGACCCCGGCCGACTTCATCTCGCTCATCAACTCGTCCTTGGCACGGCGCAGCTGGGCGGCAATGATGACCGCCGGGCTCTCTTGGACGGCCTCGATGATGGTCAGGACCGCCAATGACCGATCGATGTCACCCTTGGCCGCGACGGCAACGAGTTCTGTGTCCGCCTGGCCGGCCTCGAGATCCCCGAGATCCCCGAGATCGGTCGTCTCGGCCACCTCCGGCTGGTCGACTTCGAGCTGATCTGTCTCGGCGGTCGTCGCCGCCGGATCGGCGGGTTCCAGCAACTCCGCCAGCGCCGCGAACGCTCCACCGACCAGCGCCGGTTCGTCTCGTGAGCGATCGTTCTCGCTCGTTCGGTGCTCCCGTTGCCGTGGCGAGGTGCCCGACCGAGGGCTCGGTATCTCGATCTCGCGGTCGAGGTGCTGAATCGCGTCGATCGCCCACAAAGAGAGCGGTTGATGCAACGCGAACTCGTCCTGCAGGTCGAAGTTGACCCGAACCGTCCTGCCTAACTCGTCGGGGTGTTCGGGAAACTCGAGCAAGCCGGCGTCGACAAGCGACCGATAGATCGCAATCGCGCGGCGGATGTGGTTGCGTTGCCGGCGTCGCGGCTCGTGATTGTCGACCATCAGCCGCCGTACGGCAGCGCACCCGTCACCGGGCCGATCGAGCAGGCTCATCACCATCTGATGGTTGACATCGAAACTCGAACTCAACGGTTCGGGATCACCGCTGACCAGCTTGTTGAAGGTCTCTTCATTCCAGTGCGCATAGCCACGGTCGGGTGCCTTCTTCTTCACCAATTTCTTCTTCTTCTTGGCGTCCGTCTCCGCTTGACGGGCGCCTTGCTGGTTGCTGACGACATGCTCTGGTGCCTGGGCCCACACGTCACCTCGATCGTCGAAGCCCTTGCGCCCGCCACGTCCCGAGATCTGTTGGAACTCGCGAACGTTGAGCACTCGAACGCTGCTCCCGTCGTACTTGCACAGCTTGGTGAACAACACCGACCGGATCGGCACATTGACACCGACGCCGAGCGTGTCGGTTCCACAGATGATCCTCAATAGCCCGGCCTGTGCCAAGCGTTCGACCAGCAGCCGGTACTTCGGCAGCAGACCGGCGTGGTGGACGCCGATACCACCCATCAAGAAACTGCGGAAGCTCTTGCCGAACGGCGAATCGAACCGGAAACCGCCGATCAACTCCTTGACCCGCTGCTTCTCGTCCTTGGTGAGCGGATTCAAGCTGAGATATCCCTGCGCCGCTTCGGTCGCCTCGCGCTGTGTGAAGTGGACGAGATAGATAGGGGCCCGGCCCGACGCCAGTAACTCTTCGATCGAGCGATGCAATGTCGTCGTTCGATAAGCGAAATCGAGCGGTACCGGCCGGTCGGAAGACTTCACGAGGACGGTCGCCCGCCCGGTCCGATCGGTGAGGTCGTCTTCGAAGAAGGTCGTCGGGCCAAGCGTCGCCGACATCAGCAGGAATTGACAGCGAGGCATCGCGAGCAACGGCAGCTGCCACGCCCAACCCCGCTGTGGGTCGGCGTAGAAGTGGAACTCGTCGGCGATGACGACGTCGACCGGGGTATCGGATCCATCCCGCAGCGCCCAGTTGGCGAGGATCTCGGCAGTGCAACAGATGATCGGAGCATCAGGGTTGACGCTGCCATCGCCGGTGATCATGCCAACCAGGTCAGAGCCGAACGTGCGGCACAGTTCGAAGAACTTCTCCGACACCAACGCCTTGATCGGCGCCGTGTAGACACTGCGCTGATCGCGCCCGAGCGCCAAGAAGTGAGCGGCGACCGCAACCAGTGACTTACCTGACCCGGTCGGGGTGGCGAGGATCACGTGGTTGCCGGCGATCAACTCGAGCGTGGCCTCCTCCTGCGTCGGATACATCTCGATCCCCTGCTCGACGACGTAGGCGGTGAACCCGTCGAGCAGGGCACCCTCATCGGGTGCCGGCGGTAGATGACGCAGGATCGGCTGAATTTGATTGGTGGCGGCAGGCATAACTCGCCGTAGTCTGCCCGAGTTGTCGAATCGAGAGGTCATATGGTCGAACAGAGCAACTGGATGAAGATCACCGAGCAGAACCCCGGGCACTCATCCTGGTACATCGAGCGGTTCCGGGCGAAGCAAGCCGCCGGTGAGGATCTGGCCGGCGAAGCCCGGTTCGTCGATGCGTTGGCGCCGCGAGGTGCTCGAATCCTCGACGCAGGTTGCGGGCCAGGTCGCGTCGGCGCTGCGCTTGCCGCGGTCGGTCACCACGTCGTTGGCGTCGATGTCGATCCGGAGCTGATCGCGGCAGCCGAAGAGGATCACCCTGGGCCGATGTGGCTGGTCGGCGACCTCGCCGAACTCGATCTGTCGACGGACGGCATCACCGAAGGATTCGACGTGATCGTGTCGGCCGGCAACGTGATGCCGTTCCTCGCCCCGAGCACTCGCCAACTGGTGCTCTCCCGCCTGGCCGCCCACCTCCACCAGGAAGGGCGCGTCGTGATCGGATTTGGATCCGGACGCGATTACGAGTTCAGCGAGTTCTTCGACGACGCCGCCCAAGTCGGCCTGGTGCACGAGTTGAGCCTGGCAACCTGGGACCTACGCCCCTTCACCGACGACGCCGAATTCTTGATCGCAGTCTTCGGCGGTTGACGAGGCCGATCGGGCTGATCGTTCAAGCCGAGCCTTCGAGCTTTGCCTTCAACGCCTCCAGGGTCTGCTGCATCCCCTTCACCATCACGGCCTCCCGTCGCGCCAGCTTGCCGTAGATGAATCCCTGCACGCCGGTGTACGGCGGGTGACTGAACGATTCGGTGACCGATGTCGAACCGTTCTGTTCGCCCAACTCGTACCGCCACGTCGTGTGGTCCTCGGCGACGAATTCGAACACCTCGTTCGGCACACACTCGGTGACCTCTGACGAGGTGGTCCAGCGTTTCAGCGTGATCGGGCCGAGCTTGGCAACGTTGTCGCCTTCGAACATGGCGCCGTTCTCGGCGCCGAACGCCGGGGTCAACCATCGGCCGCTGGTGCACTCGGGGCTCCACTCGCCCATCCGGGAGATGTCGGAAACCGCGCCGAAGACCTCCGCTGCCGGCCGGTTGATAATGATGCTGGCAGAACCCTCGGTCATCACAATGTTCTAGTCGATCTGCGAGCTCGCCCGGAACGAGCAGGTTCCGGCGACACCTTCACGACAGTCCGCCCTCACGACAGTCTGTGCGGTTACCTGCCGACCTGTTCGGTGAAGTCGGCGACATAGATCCCGAGCGCCGCCGCCACCAACAGTCCGGCGATCAGCCAGAACCGGATGATTACTCGCGTCTCGGGCCAGCCGGCGAGCTCGAAGTGGTGATGCACCGGCGACAGCCTGAGCAGTCGGCGACGACGACCAGACGCCCGGAACACGCCCATCTGCAATGCCACCGACCCGATCTCGAGCAGGTTGAGCCCGCAGATCAACGGCAACAGGAGATGGGTGTTCGTGGTGAGCGCCAACACGGCCAACGCTGTGCCGATCGCCAACGCACCGACGTCGCCCATAAAGATCAGCGCAGGGGCTGCGTTCATCCAGAGGAACCCGATGCACGCCCCTGCGAACGCCGCCGAGAACACCGCCATATCGTATGGGTGGACGATCGACCCGTACACCTCCGGGGTTCGGAATCCGGCGTAGGCGATACCGGTGAAGGCAATGAATCCGAACAGAGCCGATCCGCTCGCCAAACCATCGAGACCATCGGTCACGTTCACGGCGTTGGCCGTGCTGAAAATAATCAAGCCCGCCCAGATCGTCCACCCCACATGCCCGAGTTCCCACCCAGGGAAGTCGGCACGCGTCAGCGACAGCCGCGTGTCGATCTCGGTGAAGACCACCAGGCTGCCTGCGATTGCGAACGATGCAAACAGCGTGATGACGCCCTTCAGCTTCCAGAACAATCCTCTGTTCTGGCGAGCACGAACCTTCATCACGTCATCGATCAACCCGATCGACGCCATCGAGATCACGCCCGCGAAAGCGATCAGCGCCTGGTTCGAGAACACGACACCGTCTCGCATGTGACTGACGAAGTAGCCGAGCATCGCCGCACCCAAGATCGCGATCCCGCCCATCGTGGGCGTACCCGCCTTGTGCTGATGCTCGGGGGCGACCAGGTTGTCGGCGTTGCGTTGCAGGATCGGCTGGCTGCGGCCGCGCGCACGGAGCGCGTGCGCCAGGTAGTAGCTCCCGGCGAGGGCGGCGGTAGCAGCGATCACGCTGCTCAAGAACAGGGCGATCATGGTCGGTTGTCACCACCGCTGTCGTGCCGAATAAACGCAGAAATCACAAGGGCCAATCTGTTGGGGGCGGCCCCATGATAAGAGGCGACGAAGTCACGGCCAAACCTGTCGAGAAGCGCTCCGTCCTGGTATCTCAATCGGGGGCGACTTGCTCGTCCCTGAGCCGAACCTCGCTGACCTGATCAGGATACTTGCCCTGCTTGTCGGCATAGAACGATCGAAACACCGCCATGTCGGCCTCGAGATCGTCGGTCGGCCACACCACGCGCCCAAATCCGGTTACACGGCGCTCGTAGTCGATATAGCCGCACACGATCGGGACCTGAGCGGCAACGGCGACTCGATGGAAGCCTGTCTTCCAGTGGTCGGAGTGGCTGCGCGTGGCCTCGGGAGCAATCACGATCACGAGAGATTCGGCCCTGGCGTACTGCTCGGCGAGCGAATCGACCATGCCGGACCGCTGACCCCGAGGAACGGACACACCGCCCAAGCGGCGCAGAACAAACCCGAGCGGGCCCCTGAACAGTGACTTCTTGCCGAGCCACGACACCCTGACTCCGAGATCGAACGACACGGCGAGTAGATACAGCAGATCCCAGTTGGTCGTGTGCGGAGCGCCGATCAACACATACTTCTTCTCGCCGGGCGCCGATCCCTCCGTGCGCCAGCGGGTGATCCTGAGCACCATACGCCCGAGGGTTCTCTTGATCACAGCCACATCTCTCCCGTCGGTCCGACGTCGGTCACCCTAGTGGCGCGCCCGCAGCTAGGCATTTGGTCAGGCGTTGGCGCCGCCCAGAACGTCGTCGATGAAACCGGTCAGGTCGCCCAGCACCTCGGCACGGTTCGTCTCGTTGAACACTTCGTGGCGGGCGCCCGGGTACTCATGCTTGCGGACATCTTCGCTGCAGAGTCGTTCGATCCCCGATCTGGTCCCGCCGATCGGGACGAGCTGATCATCGGCGCCGTGGGCCCACAACACCGGCAGAGCGCCCAGCGAACCGCCCTCGTTGATGGCCCGAATCGTTGCCACCATCGCTGCCACGGTGGACCGCTTGAACGGACCGTGCCACACCAACTGATCGGCGGCATAGGCGTCGCCGACGGCCGGATCGCGTGAAAGCACCTCTGGATCGAGCGGCACGTCGGGCATCTCGTCGAGCATCAGCAGTTGGTCGAGTAGCTCGAACTCACCGACCGCCGGCCCCGACAGCACCAGCGCCCGCAGCCTGCCGGCGTGGAGTTGTGCGTAGCGAGCGGCGATCATGCCGCCCATCGAGTGGCCGATCATCACGATCGGGAGGTCGGGCCACGTCTGGTTGGCCTCGGTCACCACGTGATCGACGTCGGCGACCACGTCCTCGAAGTTCGACACGAGCACCCGCTCGCCACCGCTCTTGCCGTGGCCGAGGTGGTCGAGGCCGTACACGATCGCACCGTTGTCGACGAGGGCCGCTGCGACGTGTTCGTAGCGGCCGATGTGCTCGCCGTAGCCGTGTACCAGCACCGCAACGTATAGCGATGGCGCCGAGTCGTCACGCCACGTTCGCGTCACGATCTGCGCTTGAGTGCCGTCGAACGCCGATTCCGTGATGTTGATCATCCAAGGTCTCCTGGTCTCTGTGTGGTGTATGTCGATCTTGTCACGCCGGGACTCGCGGGGAAACCGGGTACACGAACCCGAGCCGATAGGCGATGCGACCAGTTGTCACGAAGCCGAGCCGCTAGGCGAGGCGAAAAATCCCGGAGTGTCACCGGTCGATCCATGTCCGCTAGCGCGTTTGGGGAGCGAGCAGCATCTCGCCGAGCTGGGCCGCGTGTTTGGCGAGCGAGGACACGCCGATTCCCCGATAACCCCAGCCAGCGAAATGAAGCCCCGGCAGATCGGCGGTTGCGGTGTCAAGGCGGTCGACCCATGCCAGGTGCCCGACGTCGTATTGAGGGATGCCCTGGCGATGTCGGACGACGCGGGTCCACGACGGCTGGGGTATCACACCGAGCATGCGTCCCGCTTCTTCGATCGCCAGGTCGATCAGTTGCTCGTCGGACAGCTCGAGCACCGACGGATCGGCGGCGCCGCCGTAGATACCCTTGAGCAGCCGGTGCCGATCCGGCGCCCGCCCAGGGGCATACGACGATTCGAACAGCAGGCCGAGCAGGCGGACGCCCGAGTCGGGACCGGTCAGCGCACCGAACCCGGCCGGCGCCGGCACGTCGGAAGACCGCCCCCCGAGACCGACCACGGCGACCGGGGCGGCACCGGGCTGGCCGAGTAACTCCGACAGTGGCTCGGGAGCGACCCGTGCCGCCGCCGCGGGCGCGAGCGCGATCACGACCGCCGGCGCCCGCTCGTCGCCGGAGCTGCCGCCTACGACCCATCGATCACCATCGCGTCGAACCTCGTCGACGGTCCAGCCCGACCGAAAGTCATCGTCGAGATAGGCGGCCAGTTCACCCGCCAGCCCCGCCATGCCGTCGGGAGCGACGTGCACCTTCGGGCGAGGCGCGCCCTCGGGACGGGAACGCATTCTCTTGAAACCGCCACGCACCAAACTGCCGGCGTCGTCCTCCAGCTCAATGAAGGCAGGGAATGCGGCCCGTGCCGAAAGCCGATCGGGATCGCCGGCAAACACACCGTGCGCCATCAACGTTGCGCCGAGGCGGCCCATTTCGGGCCCGAAGCGGCGCTCGAAGAAGCTGCGCATCGACTCGTCGGCTGCGATCGCGGGAGGTTTCACCCACGGTTCGCCGAGCATCCGCAGCTTGCCGCGCACAGACACCAGCCCGGTCGCGATCGATGCCGGTCCCGCCAGCTCGAACAGGGTGCCGCGGTTGTAGACGTAGCGACGCTTGGATGCGGCGTGGGCGGGCACAACGGAGACTTCGGCTGCTTCGAGGATCGGTGTCAGCTGCGGATGTGGCAGCAGGAATGAGCCTGCCGCCGGTTCGAGCAGGTAGCCGGCGTCGCGAATCGTGGCCGCCACTCCCCCAGGTTGCGGGCCGGCCTCGAGTACGAGCGCTCGCCCGCCGCGACGTTTGACCTCACACGCCACGAGCAAGCCGCCGAGCCCGCCGCCGATCACGATCACGTCACGCCGATCGCTCACAGATAGCCCTCCACGATGTCGGCCAGCACCGGACCCACGATCGGGTCGACGTCGAGGCATCTGCTGCGTCGGAACTCGAGTACGCCAGCCTGCTCGGCGTGGGCCTTCAATTCGATGTCGAGTTCGTAGCTGGTCTCGACATGGTCGGACACGAAAGAGACCGGCACGACACCGATCCATGTCTTTCCGGCGGCGGGCGCGTCGGCGACCACATCTCGCACGTCGGGGCCGACCCACCGCATCGGGCCTGCCCGCGACTGGTAGGCGGTGACGCGGTCGATCGGTCGATCGAGCCGCTCGGCGATTCCATCGACCGTTGCGTCGATTTCCTCGAGATATGGGTCACCTCTGTCGACGATCCGCTGTGGCAGGCCATGGGCCGAGAACACCAGCAAACCGCGGGCGTGTTCGTGATCGGGCAGCTCGGCGAGCATCTCGGCGACCGACTGCGCTTGGGCGTCGAGATAGCTGGGGTGATCACACCACGATCTGATGACCCTCACTTCGAGATCGGAACCGCGTTGGTTGAGCGCCCGCCGCAGTTCTGCCTCCGACGAGCCCGTCGTCGCCGCCGAGTATTGCGGGAACAGCGGGAACAGAACGAGACGCTCGACCCCGGCCGCCACCAGGGCGTCGACGGCCTGGTCGGTGTCGGGGTGGCCGTGACGGTGGGCGACGGTCACCACGACGTCGTGACCACGCGCCTCGAGTTCGCCGCCAAGGGCATCGGCCTGGTGTTGCGTGGTTGCCACGATCGGTGAGCCGCCGCCGATAGCTCGATAGTTCGCTCGAGCCCGGGGGCCACGCACCCTTGCAACCAGAGCGCTGACCGCCGACCTCGTTCTCGGCCCTCCGGGGAGAGGGACCAGGCGAGGATCACCGAAGATCGCCCTGATGAACGGCTCGACGTCGGCGAGTCGTTCCGGCCCGCCGAGTTGGGCGACGACGATCCCAGTGCGCGCCACGTCACACCGTCCGGGAAAACACCTGCTCGCCTCTGGTCGCGCCGAGGCGGGCATCGAAGACGATCGCAACGTTGCGAATGAAGGGTCGCCCGAGCGGGGTCGCCTCGATATCGCCGCCGGCAACCCGAACCATGCCGACATCGACCAGGCCCCCCGGAGCAATCAATGCGTCGAGCTCGCTTGCGAAATGGTCCGTGACGTCGACCCCGAACCGGTCGGCCACCTCGGTCGCACGCAGTCGACCGTTACACATCAGCTCGGTGATCACGAAGCGTCGGAGCCGGTCTTCGGCGTCGAGCACGATACCGCGCTCGACCGGGATTTCGCCGGCGTCGACCGCCTCATAGTACGAGGCCAGCCGGCGATGATTCTGGGCGTAGGCGTCGCCGACGTCGCTGATCGCGGAGCTCCCAAGACCAATGATCTCGGTGCCGCGTTTGGTGGTGTAACCCATGAAGTTCCGCGACAACGTGCGATCGTCGTGAGCGATCGCCAGTTCGTCGTCGGGCAGAGCGAAGTGGTCCATACCAATCTGGCGATACCCGGCATCGGTCAGCCGGGAGATGGCGAGCGACAGCAACCCGAACTTCACGTCGCGGTCTGGCAGAAGCGTGGCGTCGATCCGCTTCTGGTGCGGCCGCATCCACGGCACGAGCGCGAACGAGTAGACGGCGAGGCGGTCGGGCCGAAGCTCCGACACGAGATCGAGCGAGCGCGAGAACGACCGCTCGTCTTGGCCGGGCAGTCCGTAGATCAGATCGATATTGACCGATCCGTAGCCAAGGCTGCGCGCAGCCTCGTGGAGGGTTGCGGTTTGCTCCCAGGTTTGATGCCTACCGATCAGCCGCTGCACCTCCTCGTCGGCATCCTGCACACCCATCGACAGACGGTTGAAGCCCAGCTCGCGGAGTGCAACCAGGTGCTCTTCAGTCGTGACGCGGGGATCGACCTCCAGCGCCACCTCGGCGCCTGGGGCCAGCTCGAACTCGGTCAGCAGCTGGCGATGTAGCTCGACGAGAGCGGCCGGCGGGTAGTAGGTCGGTGTGCCTCCGCCCCAGTGATACTGCTGGAGGACACGTCGATCGCCGAGCCTGGCGGCGGTCGCCCTGGCTTCGGCGACAACCCGATCGAGGTAGGCGTCGGCGACGCTCTGTTTGCCGGTGACCACAACATGGCAGGCACAGAACGAACAGCGCTGTTCGCAGAACGGCAGATGGACGTACAACGAGAGCGGATCATCGATTCGACCGGCGGCGTCCGCCAGCCGCCCTGCATATTCGGCGGGGCCGAAGCCGTCGTGAAAATCGACGGCGGTCGGATACGACGTGTAGCGCGGCCCCGGGCGGTCATGTTTTGCAAGCAACTCCGGTGTAACCGCGATCAGCGGATCGGTCGTCTCCGATCCGTCTGGGGTCATCGGTTCACCCACCGGTCAATGCGACTCATCAACAGCGACCCTATGCGGAGGATCTGAAGCTCGCTACATCAGGGCGTGCTCACGATTGGGGTCGCATATCTGCCGCGGCGAGCGCGGCCCGACGATACAACTTGTGCACCCTCCGCTTCGGCGGTCGGAGTCCATCGATCGCTCCGTTGCCTGCGTGCCCAACAACGGCACGAGGCGGCGTCGTCTGCAACCCGTCCGGCAGGCCGGTTGCTTGCGGTCGCCACGCGAGCATGCTGAGATGAAGTGATTACCAAGGAGGCATCGATGGGTGAGCAACCACCGACGAGCGTGCGCTGCGGGTTCGTCCCGATCATCAAGGGTGACGCTGTCGAGATCAAGAACGCGGGGGCGGTGGCGGTGCTGGCGCAAGCCGACATCAACGTTCGCGAAGGCGGCGCGCAAGTGATGCTGGCCGGCGGCGATATCTCCGTCGAACAGGGCGGGGCACAGATGATGCTGGCGCGAGGCGACATCGCGATCAACGCAGCTGGAGCGATGGTCGCCGCCGGGACAACCGTGGGCGTCACTGACGGCCTGGTCGGCATCGCCCTGGGAGGGCGCGTCGATCTCAACAACTCCCGCGTGTTGCTCGGCCCGCTCCAGGCACTCGGCCTCGGTGCCGGATTTGGGGTTGCTTTCGCGATCGCCCGCCGGCTCTTGAGCAATTGACGCTCAGATCGCGCCCGGCGTGAGAAGTCGGTCTGGTCGTGGCATCGTGGTCAGCTATGACCGACAGTGAGACGCGAGTTCTGTGTGTACCCCATGGCGGTGGGCCGATGCCTGTGTTGGGCGACCCGAGCCACGTCCGAATGGTCGAGTTCCTGCGCTCCACCGAGAGCTCGATCGGCCGACCCTCAGCGATCCTGGTGGTCAGCGCCCATTGGGAGTGCCCCCAGCCGACCATCACCTCGGGCCCATCACCCGGCCTGATCTATGACTATGGCGGTTTCCCCGAGGAGGCCTACCGACTCGAGTACCCGGCGCCGGGTGCCCCCGAACTGGCCGGCAAAATCGCTGAGCTGCTGACCGACGCAGCGTTCGAACCGCAGCTCGACCCCAACCGCGGGTTCGACCACGGAGTGTTCATCCCACTGAAGTTGATGTACCCCGACGCAACGATCCCGGTGATCCAGCTCTCGATGCTGAGCAGTCTCGACCCGGCCGCCCACATCGCGATCGGCGCCGCCTTGGGATCGCTGGCCTACGACGACGTATTGGTCCTCGGGTCGGGTTTCACGTTCCACAACATGAACGCATTCGGCCTCACAGATCGGGGCACCGGCGGCGACCCCGAGAACGAGGCTTTCGAGGATTGGCTGGCCGACACTTGCACGAACGCCGACATCTCCGAGGCCGAACGCACACAACGCCTGATCGATTGGGCCGACGCCCCAGGGGCCCGCTGGTGTCATCCCCGCGAGGAGCACCTTCTCCCCGTTCATGTCTGCTACGGAGCCGGCCGCGGGCCTGGCAGGCGAGTGTTCGACGACCTGGTACTCAACAAGCGGGCCAGCGGCTACGCCTGGTGAGCGACGGCGACGAGATGCGCCGGTGCTACGACCCGTTCGCGAACAAGCTGCGACGCCTCATCGAGCCACCGGGCGATCGCCCGATCGCGACTCAACGGGTTGGCGTATGCGTGGGATGCTCGTCAGATGCGAAGTCGCCTGATCGGACTCGTCGTTGTCGTCGTGGCCGCGACGGCGTGCACAGATATCGCCGGCAATACCGAAACGAGTGATCCCGAGCCGGTCGTCCAGCCGGGGGTGGCAGATGACACGGACGAATCCAACACCAACTCGAGTACACCCATCGACGCGCCGACAACGTCGGCTGAACCTTCGGTCATGGTGCCGGACGGCCCCGCGATCATCGACGGCGTCGCCGACAGCCTCATACTCGTCCACGACATCGACGGGGGCGAACGAGCACTGGTGTCGTACCGGGCCGATGGCACCGAAGTCACGAACTATTCCGGCGGTCCCGACGAGTTGATCATCCAGCCGATCTGGTCGCCCGATGGCCGGCGAATCGCTTGGGCCCGCGCCGCCGATGGCGAAGGGTGGGAGCTCGTCACCGCTGCCGTGGACGGCACCGACCTAACCGTCCACGAGCTGCCCGGCAGGCCCGACTACATCACCTACGACCCGACCGCGTCGCGCATGCTCGCCCTCACACCCTCACCGAGCGGCTTCGGATTGGTGATCATCGAGCTCGACGGTGAGGCGACGGCCGATCCGGGTGCCGACCGGTTCCAGATCGTGGATCTCGGAGCACCGTACTTCTCCGATTTCGCGCCCGATGGCAACCGTCTGATTGCCCACGTCGGGACCGACCTACGAGTCGTCGACCTCTCAGGGGAGGTCACCTCGCTGGAGTTGACATCGGGATCCCACCAGACGCCCGCCTGGCACCCCCAGGATGACACCGTGTTCTTCACGACCGACACCGGTGATGGCGAGCGATTGGTCTCGTACGAGCTGGGCGCCGATGTCAGGACTGAATTGGGCGTCATCGTCGGCGTCACCTTGTTCGACCTCGACCCTACGGGCACGCGTCTGGCGGTCATGGCGTACGCGACCGCTCGGGCGCCCGGTGGCCTCGAGGCGATCCGCCAGCCCGGGGCACGACAGACGTCCACGACGCCGGACACCGTGCTCGAAACAGGCCTGTGGGTCATCGACGTCGCCGACGGCAGGGCGCGCCTGCTCGACGACCGGCCGGAGACCGCACCGCTCTGGGACCCGACAGGCTCGCGCGTGCTCGTGCGAGACGCGTTAGACGGAGTCGGCAGATGGAACGTGTTCGAGCTCGACGGAACCAGCACCGGCACAGACGAATACGACATCGATCAATCGCAGGTGCCCGCCTACCTGCCGTTCTGGGACCAGTACGCAAGGAGCCAGACTGTGTGGTCGCCAGACGGCGGGCACTTCGTGCACGTCGGACGCGCCATCAGCGGCGAATCAGGCGTGTGGATCCACGACGCATCCACCTCCGGCAAATCGATCCTGCTCGCCGGCGGCGATATCGCATTCTGGTCTCCGACCTGACAGGAACCGGCGCTACCGCCTCGCGCATCATTGGAAGCGGTTCACGACCAAACGGGTTCCCGCGATGTGCAGCCCGAACCTGTGACCCCCAGCCACCGGACGAGTCGGCCCGGCGACGCAAGGTCGGAGGCTCGCCGATCCAGCAAGGTCACCGATCGGTCGCTCGACTCCCGTCGACGGGTACGCGTGAGCCGCTGAGCCGTGGACTACTGCTCGTTCGTCGCCTACCAGCAACTTGGTCGCCGCTCCGAAGCCTCGAAGCACGACAAGAAGCCACCCAAAGCGAGCATCTTGAAAACCGCCAGACTTTGGATCTCGAGACGCGCCTCACAAGTCCTTGGCCCCCACCGAGCCCAACTCGCTGACCGAGACGGTCTCGACACGCATGGCTGAGCGATCGATAGCGGCGCGAGGCGGTGGCTACGCAGTCGGTTCCGCGATTTCACTTGCTTCGATGTCGGTCGCCCCAACTGTCCGACTCGCCCCGGAATCGGTCAGTGTCGACATCTCCGCGATCGAGGTGATCGCCGAGTTTCGGAATCGGATGAGCGATGGTGACGATGTCGTTGCGGCGAGCGGCGACACCGTCGTACGCCGATTCTCAGGTCAAGCCGGCCATTTCCGATACTCGACCGTCGAGGTCGTCAGGTTTGGGCCGACGTGGCTGACGTTCGACCACCTGAAGGGCCCATTCAAATCGTGTAGCGAGCGATTCGAGGCCGTCACCACGCCACAAGGAGCGCAGCTGACTCACACCGGCACGTTCTCGCTGAGAGGTGGCCTGTTCACCTGGCCGCTCGCCCGAACCGCTGTGAAACGCGCCTTCGAACAGCATGTACGAGACCACATGCAGGCATTTCGACAGCTACACCTCGACGATCGCACGCCCTAGCGGGGGGTTCCTGGTTGGCCACCCCAGTCGTTCTCGATCAAAACACCGATTCGGATCGCCGGGCCCGCGTGCTGACGGTCGCCGCCACCACGTTGTTCGTCGACCAACTGTCCAAGAGCATCGCCGTCCAGGCATTCTCTGGTGGACCCAGACACTGGGGTCCACTGCACACGACCTTGATCCGCAACTCCGGTGGGCCCTTCGGGCTGGCGGCGGGAGCCTCGGAGTTCTGGACGGCGGTGACCGTGGCCGGAACACTGGCGCTGCTGTTCGTTGCAACAACCCGACGTTGGACCCCTACGTCGGCATTAGCGGTGGGCGCGCTCGTAGGAGGGGCCGCCGGAAACCTCGTCGACCGCATCGTGCGGGGTTCGGGTTCTGGGCGCGGAGCCGTCGTCGATTGGATCGTGGTCGACCCCTACCCAAAGGTGTTCAATCTCGCTGATGTCGCGATTCGAGGCGGATCGCTCGTCCTGCTCGCCGTCGTGATCTTCGGCGGGCGAACGACGACCACCTCGACGACCACCTCGGAGGGCCGATTCTGGACCCCCCGAGGTGGTTGATCTGAGGTGATCGGTCTTAGGGCACCGTCAGGCGCCGGGTAGCAGGGCGCCGACCATGCCGGCTGTGCGGTGGTACTTGCAGATGTAGACGAGCGGCGCGTCGGCGACCGCGATATCGACCACGATCGTCTCGCCGGGCTGTAGGTCGACATCGATGCTCTGATCGGCGACCGACACGTTGTGCAAGATGCCTCCGCTGTTCGTCACGGTCATCGTCACGGTGACACCAGCATCGCTGACGGCGCAGGTCGGCCCGAAGAAGAAATCTCCGGCGTCGATCACCACCTCGCCATTTGCCACCGCACCGACACCGTGATCGGCGACCGGCCCGGTGTACCCGTCGATCGGCGGGCACACCAAATCGGGCGGCACGATCTCGGCGGCCGTTGTCTCGGGCGGCGCTGTCTCGGGCGGCGGGCTGATGTCCGCCGCACGACCGGCTTCGTCGTCGCCGCATGCCGAGAGCAATAGAACCAAACCTCCGATCCCGATCAGGATCGCTCGGCTCATCCGACCGTGACCTCGACTTCAGCAGCCATTGCGTTCATCAAGGGAGCATGACCGTTGTCGGCGAGCACGGCGATCAGGCTGTGCGTCGAACCTGATTCCAACCCAACGGTCGATGCCGCGAACGCCGTCGAGCAGCTCATGCCCATCATGCTGCCCATCCCCATCATCGGACCGTCAAGACTGTCGAGGTGCAGGTGGTAGTGACCGTAGCCGAGCAAGCCGGGCTTGCCGAACAGGTCGCAGCTCAAGTCGTAATTGTCGACTTCGATGACGACTTCAAAGTCGCCGCTGACAACCTCGCCGTGCTGGGGTGAGACGATCCGGATCACCGGATCGGCGGTGATAGCGGCGTCGACGATGTCGGGCAGAGCTGACGCCGGCTCGTAGGTGAAGTTGATCGCTCCCATGTTGTCGGGGATCTCGGTGTGATTGTTCAACGCCGGTACGACAGCGATCGTGTGCGGGCCAGGCGCAGTGTTTTGCATCGAGACCGTGGCCGTCGGATCGCATTTCATGTCGATCAGGCTGTTGTCGAGCAAGATGTGATAGTGACCGTAACCATCGTTGACGGTCTTGCCGGTCCAATCACACGACAGTTCGTAGCCCGTCGCGGCGACATTGATCGTGACCTCGTTGTCAGTGACCACGCTGTCAGCGGCGTCGCTGGTCAACGAGAGCGCGAAGCCTGCCGCAAACTCGGGAAGTTCCATGGCGGGGGGATCGTCGGCTGCGGGCTCATCGGCTGCGGGCTCATCGGCTGCCGGCTCATCGGCTGCGGGCTCCGGCGTAACCGGGGCGTCGGTCGCCGGAGGCGGAGGATCGGCCGCGGTCGAATCGGAATCGTCCGAGCCACACGCTGCAAGCACGATCGCGGCTGCTGCCGCGAGGGCGAGTCGGCGATGAGTGATGATCATGGGGTTCTCCTCAAATCGGTTGAGCCGCATGCTGCGGATGCGTTCAAGTTCGACGGAACGCGCGTCGTGATGCCGAAACTTTCCGACACCGCGGGAAACACGCCTCGGCGGTCGACTCTTCCCGATAGTGCTGCGAGAAATATTGCTTCGTGGAATGCGAGTTCAGCGCTCCCGGGTTCAGAGACCATGACCCGTGCATTGTTCGATGGTGTGGTGATCGCTGAAAGCGACGACGTTCGTGTCGTGGAGGAAATTACCTATTTCCCTGTCGACGACGTCGACCGAGAGCATCTACTTGAGAGTCCGACCACGAGCCGTTGCTTCTGGAAGGGAAAAGCGTCCTATTGGCATGTGCAGGGGCGATCCGACGTAGCACAGAACGCTGCGTTCACGTATCAACACCCATGGCCGCTCGCCCGCAAGCTCGTCACCGACCGCGTCGCCTTCTGGCAAGGCGTCCAGATAGTCGAGGATTGACCGCTCGCCAACCACGCCGACTTACCCAGGTCAATTCCCAGGTCAATTCTGGCAAAACCGACGGTCACTGTGGACAACGCTCCCGACCTCGTGCCACCAGTCACGAAACGCGGGCGGGCAGCGAATGCCAAGCGTCTGATCCGGTTCTGAGGTAGGATTCAATGACGGTTTCCGGCGCGCTCCCGCCAGCCGCTAGAGATCGGGGCCGTTCGTTTACGCGGACCGGCCCGCAAGCCACCGCCCCATCCGCCAACGGGGTGGTGGCTTGCTCGCGTAATCCATCGGTCCGCCGACACGACCGCTTGAGCGGAGCCTCTCGCCAAGAATGTGATGGCCCCGATGCGCTCCGTCGGGGACGCAGCGGCGACGGCCGCCTCTCAGGGGCACCCTGGGCTATGAAGGGTGCCGACAAAAGAGTCGCCGAACTGGGTCATGATCTCGTTGCGCGTCGCGCAGTAGTCAACAAACAGTTGCTGGGCTCCGGGGCCTGCCCCTTCCGACGGCG
>Ga0255048_10000105_pt1 | contig 56604 bp, 54 predicted proteins | sample JV7_2_2_MG_FD_183619 | JGI IMG/M metagenome (GOLD analysis project Ga0255048, IMG submission 183619) | Seawater microbial communities from Jervis Inlet, British Columbia, Canada - JV7_2_2 | ecosystem: Environmental > Aquatic > Marine > Inlet | place: Canada: British Columbia | collected 2016-10-06 | reverse complement strand
GCGCTCGTTGGCAAAACGCACGTCGCTAATCGAAAGCAATCATTATTCCCAGGCATTGGCGATTTCGTCGAAGCCTTCGCGAATCGGGCCGATGATACAAAAACGATGCCTGCTCTTATGTATAGAGTTACCTTAAGTAATTGGTTTTCGTACCGATTTAATCTCGTACGAATGTATTCAACCAGGACGTTTGGTTATTGAGTCCGTACCGGCCAGACCTCTTTTGGGAAGGTTTTGGGATTGGAGTTTAGCGCTCCGGATTGTGCACCGGCAAACCACGCTTTATCCGGTTCGGATATATCGGACGTGGAAGTCCAGAATCCGTTGGTCGTGGGAACGTTGATAAAGGGGCTGGACGGAAACGCCGGGTCGGCGGTGCTAAAATCAGTAATACTGAAGATTTCCTTGCGATTCGGTAACCGCCAGTCGTTATAGGTCAGGTAATTATTGGCATTGAGACAGGCGGCATAATCAAGCGCTTCCTGCCAGCTTTTTCGGGTACCCGGATTACAGGCCACGGGCCCAGGGGAGATGGCGTCCCTGGTCCACATCAGCCCGGTGAAATCATCATTTACGGTTTCATCCAAATTGTCGATAAACCTGGTCGAGGGCTGTGAAACACCTGCCAGGGTATCGCCATCCTGACCTGTTCCGCCACAAGCAACTACTGCACCGGATACGTCGTAACATTCGGCCTGCCCGGTTTGCCATAGTTTTGCCGGCAGCGCCGTTGCGCCACGAACCGGCCAGACCGACCCGCCGACAGTCTTATTGCTTAAACTGGTATTTTGCAGCAGGCTGAGCCGCATCAATACGCCCCAGGCTCGATTTTTGTTCTTGATAATCGTCGTCGACGACCAATAGGTCTCGGTTAACACGTTGCTGAAACCTTGCCCGCTTAGCCAGACAGTGGGAGTTGAATCCTGGGCATTTCCGAGGCTCTCGAGTTCGACGATATTCGGCAGTCGCCAGTCATTGAACCCGAGATAACTGGTGGTATTGAGGCATCCAATATGAAACAGCGCCTGTTGCCAGTTCTTGAAGACATTGGGCGAGCAGGCAGCGGGACCCGGGGCGTGGGCATCCTGTGCCCATTTAAGCCCGGTGAGCTCGTCGGTGATGGTGCCGTTCATATTATCGGTAAACCTCTGGGATGGCCACGCGACGCCTGAAAGAGTATCGCCATCCTGACCGCTACCGGCGCAGGCAATAATAGTGCCGACGATGTTGTAACAGGCAATCTGCCCGGTGCGCGGCAGCATGATCGTAGTCGCACTGATGCCCCCTAGCAATTGTGCGTGTGGGACAAATGCTATCGATGGATTTACGCCGATCTGCCCACGACTATTGTCTCCCCAGCAATAAACCTGCTGGCTGTCATGCGCGCAGCTAAAGAAATCGCCGGCCTGGATTTCATCCATTCCATCCAGATCGCTGCCATCCAATTTTTTTACATCCTGCTGCGCGGAATAAAGGAAGTTATCTGCCATACCGATACCTATCTGGCCGAACAAATTACTACCCAAACACTTAACTTGTTCAATGACGAGGTTGGATATTCCACAAAGGTGATTCTTACCGATGGCCATGACATCATCCCGATTTTGTCTAATCGCCCCAATCGAGCTGGGAGTCGGAAATCGAGTCGACGTCGCTGGATTAATTGTTACTTGCCGGTGTTGATTATTTCCCCAGCATTTGGGCGCCTCGGTTGCACTCGAAGTCCTCGAGACTACACAGGTCGTTTCTGCACCGGCGTATAAAACCCTGTCACTAAAACCGATAGATGGATTTAATAATGCACCACCTGGACTAAACGACGGCCATCCGGCCACCTGGGCCAGATCAACCTGTTGTACCTGGCCGGGGGAATCAAAGTTAAACAAAGTCGTGCCTTGCGGCCTCATGCCGTTATAGCCGAGTTGTAATTCCAGGTTTCTTCCCCAGCAATATGTCTTGGGCGCGCCAGTACTAAATGGGGAGTTCAACCAGTTCGGGTTTACCCACAGACCCGGCGGACTTATTGGATTAGTCAACTCGACGCAGGTGTGACTGGAACCCGCAGCCATACTCACTACCTGGGTATGGTTACCGGTAACGCTTGATTTGAATATATCGAACGCTAATTCGTTGGTGACAAACAAAATCCTGCCCATGGGTTTCTTTACTAAAGGGGGGGTATTTGCCGGGAAACCGATCTGCGCCCGGTCATTTTTACCCCAGCACCAGATCTCCTGTCTAACCGAACTGCCGGGAAAATCGAAATCAATTGCGGCGCAGATATGATCGTCACCCGAAACCAGATCAACAATTTTTTTAATCGAAAAGGTGCCCCCGACAGCGTCGCTAAAGTCCACTTGCTTCGGAACGGAGCTTACGAGGCCGGTGGAACTGTCGTCACCCAGTTGCCCGAATTCATTACTGCCCCAGCAATAAACCTTGGTCGCGATGTTATTGACTGAATCATCGATTATTGCGCAGGTATGGGCGCGACCGGCCACTATTTTTCGTACCAGGTGCTTGCCAGCGGGAAATACAATCAGGTTCGGATTGGTGATGTTTAATCCGGAGCTGCTTGGCAGGCCGACCTGGCCCCAGAAATTGTATCCCCAGCACAAAGCCTCCCAGGCGCCGTTGATAAAACAGCCGTGTTCGGCTCCCAGACCCAGACCGCGGACATTGACAACCGTACCGCCTGAACCGCCTCCAGGCCCAGTCCCACCGGATCCGCTATTATTCCCACTGCTGCTGCCCCCGCAGCCAGTAGCAATTACAAGGATAACGGACATTATTGTTATGGTTCTGTTTAGAAAACACATATTTATTATGTCCAACAGATCAGAGTGCCTTCAGGTATGATATTCCCGAGTGCTATGAGTGTTGATACTCCTATAATCGGGATTTAGCATACTCCTTCATTTGTACCACCGCAAATTCGATCGATGGGTCAGCCTCGGATGAATGCCTTAAAAATAACAGGTTCGCCCGGGACGATACCCATTATTCGCACGGACTTGAGGATTTATTTGATTTCTATACCTGGCTTGTACCAGTCATCGGCAAGCGGTGTCTTCAGGCCAGTAATGCGATTAGCAAATCTCAGCCCAGCCTCCAGCGCTCCCTCGATCAGGCCGCCATTGTTGAATGATGTTTCCGAGGAAATAAGCTCTAATTTTCCATCCCAGGCACTACCCAATTTAAAATTCATTCCATACTGTGGATGGTGGGATTGCGGGCTTCGATCATCGACACTGGCAGTGAATTGTTCCCTGCTCCAGTCCTGAAAATGTACTGCTATAGGCCGATTAGCCTCATCCCCGAACAACACCGCAAGTTGAGAAATCGATTGTTTAATAAATTCCTCTTGCCCCATACTATCGCGACCCTTAGCATCGATCCGGGAAAACCCGAATAGGCTGAAACTGAGACCTGAATCTGGTGAGGCATCGTGTATCTCTGCCAGTGGACCAGATTGACTGATAACAGTTCCGCACAGACCCTTTCCGCGCCAGAAAGGTCGATCATAGATAGCAAAAAACTTCGCATGTCCTGCCATCCAGGTCGGTGTTTCGATCAGTGCCTGCATTGTTTCTGTGGGCAGTTCAGGTGAGAAAGTCAGCCCAGCAGCCAGGCGTGGTGGTATCGCCAGCGCTACCTGCTTTGCGTGGGCCTGTACCTTTCCCGATGGTCCAAATGCATCGACAGTTATAACGCCCTTGTTGATCGAGAGCCCGGTAACCCGATGTGACAGAAACCGATGGGAAGCATCAATTTCGTTAACTATCATATCGGTGAGAGAACTGATGCCGCCCTGAATGCGTCGCGAACCAGCCATCGGTGGCGGGTCTATAATTTGCTCGACACCACCGTCCATCCGTTGAAACAATACAGCACCGCCAACGAATTGATCGTAGAATGAAATATCGAAATGATCTAATAAACCAGCTACGAGCGGTTGTCCCGGCCAAAACCAGGAAGGGCCAAGATCACAATCATATCTGTGTTCACGCCCCTCTGTTAGAATTCGACCTCCGAGCCGTGTACGAGCCTCCATAATGACCGGGCTTGCACTGGTGGATTGCAACTGCCATGTCGTAAAAAGCCCACTCAGCCCTCCACCAATAATAATTATGTCTGCTTGCAACTTCAGCGCGCCCTGAAATTTATTTGATCTCTTTGCCGGGTTTGTACCAATGGAGTTTTTTGTGTAACTCGACGACCTCGCCGACAATAATCAGAGTCGGCGCACGTACATCGTTAGACTCAACGAGTTCGGGTAAGGTGTTCAGATCGCCAATAAAAACACGCTGTACAGACGTGGTTCCCTTTTCGATCAGGGCCGCCGGTGTTGCATCTCCACGGCCATGAGCCTTTAGTGATTCACAGATGCGTTTGACATTATCCAGACCCATGTAAAAGACCACGGTCTGGTTCGAGTGGCTCAGCATTTCCCAGTTGAGGTCGCTGTTACCCTCCTTTCTGTGTCCGGTAACAAATATACACGCCTGTGAATGGTCGCGATGGGTCAGTGGGATACCGGCATAGGTAGTGCAGCCGGAAGCCGCGGTAATACCTGGAACGACCTGAAAATCAATATTGTTTTCGATTAACTCACCGATTTCTTCACCCCCGCGGCCGAATACAAAGGGATCACCGCCTTTTAATCTGAGTACTCGTTTTCCCTCGAGTGCCAGTCGTACCAGGAGCTGATTAATATTTTCCTGCGAGATGCTGTGTTGTGCGCGGGATTTACCGGCATATATTTTTTCTGCATCGCGCCGAACCATTTCGAGTATCGGTTCCGATACGAGTCGGTCGTATACGACGACGTCACATTTTTGCATCAGGCGTAGCGCCTTGAAGGTCAATAGATCGGGGTCACCTGGCCCGGCGCCCACCAGATAAACCTCGCCCCTGTGTTCCGGATTGGCTGTTGAACCCTGTATCAGATTTTTGAGTAGCTCCCTGGCCTCGTCGAGGCGACCGGCAAACACATATTCAGCGACAGCGCCCTCCAGTACCGACTCCCAGAAAACACGTCGTTCTTCAACCATGGGAAACGCCTGTTTAACCTGATCGCGGTAGCTATCGACAAGTTTTGCGAGTTCCCCATAGGCGGCTGGAGTTGTACTTTCGAGGTGTGATCGCAATAATCTCGCAAGCACCGGTGATGCACCGCCGGTAGAGACCGCAATCTGCACCGGGTCTCGATCGACAATGGATGGCATGATAAAACTACACAGATCGGGGTTATCTACGACATTGACAGGTAGATGTTTTGTTTTCGCTAAACTGGATATACCAGCATTTAGCTTGCGATCGTTAGTCGCTGCTATAACCAGATCAACATTATCGAGATCGGATTCTTCAAAACCTCTCACAGAACTTTCAAAGCCATGTTGTTGCTGGAGAGTGGACATCGAGGGACACAGGTCTTCCGCCACTAGTTGAATCTTCGCACCTGCTTTAAGTAGAAGCTCGATCTTACGTACAGCAATGTTTCCACCACCCACAACCAGGCAGTGTTTGTTGCTTATATTTAGAAAAATGGGGAGATATTTCATCGAAACCAGGAATTTCGAGCGTCAGTTTGTCGGATGACTATCTTAGCACTTGCGAAGCACTGAACCAGTTAAGTGGGAATAACTGACTATACAATCTGGAATTAATAATTCTGCCCCGCAAGAAAACCAGGGCCCGCCATCAGGCGGGCTTATACAGACTGGTTACTGATTCTTCTGCTTGTAATTCTCTATTGCGGCTGCGATGGCATCCTCTGCCAGTACCGAGCAGTGGATTTTCACCGGCGGCAGGCTAAGCTCTTCGGCTATGTGGGTATTCTTGATTTCCGAAGCTTCATCCAGACTCTTGCCTTTCACCCATTCGGTCACCAGTGAACTCGATGCAATTGCGGATCCACAACCATAGGTTTTAAACTTGGCATCTTCGATAATGCCATTTTCACCGACCTTGATCTGCAACTTCATTACGTCACCGCAGGCTGGTGCACCGACCATGCCGGTGCCTACTGACTGATCATCATCGATAACACCAACATTGCGTGGGTTTTCATAATGATCGAGAACTTTTTCGCTGTAAGCCATTATTTTATCCTCTTTAATTAACTTTAATGGGCAACCCATTCAACAGAATTCAGGTCAATACCATCTTTATACATATCCCAAAGTGGCGAAAGAGCGCGTAATTTTTCAACTGCATTTCTTACCAGGTCGATGGTGTAGTCGATTTCTTCAACCGTTGTAAATCGCCCGATGGTAAATCGAATCGAGCTATGCGCCAACTCGTCGTTCCGACCCAGGGCGCGTAATACATAAGATGGTTCCAGGCTCGCCGAGGTACAGGCGGATCCCGAAGAGACAGCAAGATCGCGCAAAGCCATAATCAGCGACTCGCCTTCGACAAAATTGAAACTGATATTTAAATTGCCGGAAGTTCTGTGCTCATAGTCGCCATTGATATAGACTTCCTCGTCATCTTTTAAGCCATTGTACAAACGATCGCGCAGCATCCGGATTCGATCATTGTCGCTGGCCATTTCTTCACCAGCAATTCTAAAGGCTTCACCCATGCCTACAATTTGATGCGTTGCCAGGGTGCCCGACCTGAGTCCTCGTTCATGGCCACCACCGTGCATTTGTGCCTCGAGCCGAACCCGTGGTTTACGACGTACATAAAGCGCCCCGATACCTTTAGGGCCATAAATCTTATGGGCCGAAAAGGACATTAAATCGACCTTCAGGGCTTCCATATCGATTTCAACCTTGCCGGCTGACTGGGCTGCGTCGACATGAAAAATAATCTTCTTGTCACGCGCGTATTCACCGATTGCCGCGATATCCTGAATAACACCGATCTCGTTATTGACATGCATGACTGAAATCAAAATAGTGTTATCGGTGGTTGCAGCCTTGAGTTTGTCCAAGTCGATCAGGCCGTTATTTTCGGGTTCGAGATAAGTGACTTCAAAACCTTCGCGCTCAAGCTGGCGGCAGGTATCCAGAACCGCCTTGTGTTCGGTTTTGACGGTAATGATGTGATTCCCCTTCTTGCGGTAAAAATGGGTAGCCCCTTTGATCGCCAGGTTATCCGACTCGGTGGCGCCACTGGTCCAGACAATTTCTCTAGGGTCGGCATGAATCAGGTCAGCCACCTGCTGTCTCGCTAGATCTACAGCCTGTTCTGCCTTCCAGCCAAATTCGTGGCTGCGTGAAGCGGGATTTCCAAATTGGCCCTCAATAGTCAGGTATTCTGCCATTTTTGTGGCCACACGCTCGTCTATCGGCGTAGTCGCGCTATAGTCGAGGTATATTGGTAATTTGACGCTACTCACAATGTATCTCCAGATCTCTGTTTCAGGCAACCGCGTGGGAGCGATTTAAAAATCGTCCATACTGGGCATCCTGCTTCAAAACTAATTCATTAATTTCGGGGCGATTGACGTATTGATCAAGCTTTATTCCATTTAAAAATTTATATAATTTGCAGGAAAGCTCAAACCACAATTGATGCGTCAAACACATCTCACCTTTGGAGCAATTACCCCTACCACCACATTTGGTCATATCCAGTTTTTCATCGACCGACTGGATAATATCGGCTACCGAAATCCGGCTGGATGGTTTGGCGAGCCTGTATCCGCCACCTGGACCTCTTACACCTTGAACCAGACCCTGTTTTCTGAGTTTTGCAAACAACTGCTCCAGGTATGACAATGAGATACCCTGGCACTGTGATATTTCGGCCAGAGTGACTGGCCCTTGTTTTTCGTGTAAGGCAATATCCATCATTGCGGTTACCGCGTAACGACCTTTAGTAGACAATCGCATGGCTTATCTGATAATTCCTGACTAAATCAGTCAGGAATTATCAGATAAGCGTTGCCTAAGGTCAAGATGTATTTATAACCCGATAAGGCTATGCTTGGAAATAATACTAAGTATCAAATAGATATGACAATTACTTAATGTTATTTATATTATTGTTGTACGGTTTCATGGGTTGAAAATAATGGCCCTGATACAGGCAAAAGCCCAGCCATTTAAACAGAAATCGATTCATCGCCCATTTATGCTGCATTAGCCGATCGTTTTCTACCAGACCGTAATGTCTTTTTAGCAGGTGTTGAACCTCTACCACCCTGGCGTCGTGATAAACCTTGAAATGCAGATCGGGTTCGAATAAATAGTGGCCGGATTTTTCAAATCGATAGGTCATGCTCAGCATCGTGGTGTATTTGCACCGCAGTTTAATACTCAAATATAAATCTGAATGGCCAGGCACCGAGGAAATCATCTGATCGGCAATGCTTAAGTCGGGTACCAGCTTACGAAAACGCAGGTAATTCTGTTCGTAAAGATCCATCAATCCGGAGAAACTGTTCGGAGTGATAATGTGTACTGAGCGTAAGGAGTCCAGTTCAAGTAACATGCTGAATTCTACTCATTTTGCCTACCAGGTATCTGAAATTCAGGTACTTGTTAAAGCTGTTGAATCGATCCGATACCAACATCAAATTCTGGCTCGCATGTTGATTGTGCATTTGTAAAATGAGGAACCATCGATTAGAAAATACTCTGAACCGTTCGAACCCGAGATGCTCACCCTGGTGGTTTAGATCAACCCTGGCTATGCTGTTACTCAAGCTGATAATCGTGGGATCCTGTAGTTTCAAGCGCTGGTATCTGGACTGGTCGCGGATCAGGAGCAAGAGCGTCAATACGGTCAGCGAGGCTGCTAAAAAAATCGTTTCATGCAGAAATATATTGATGGTAACCAATACCAGGCAATATATACCTATAGTTAACAGGTTCAGGGTTGATGATTGCTTAAGCTGGTACTGCTGCATTTCGGTGAGTGTTATTTTAGTATCGAATGAGAAAGCATAGAGATGTCTCGTATAGACCTGGCCACATGCTGAATGCTGAAGTTCGAACTGGTCTGTCTTCCCAGCAGTAGTGCATAGAGATCCGGGTCGGGCATTTCCAGTAATGCTTTAAATCCATCTTTTTCGGCATCGGTGGCGTTCGTGTAGTGGTTTTTGAGGTATCCGGACATTATGACGTCGAGCTCTTTCATCCCCCTTCGGCATAACCAGCGCAAACGCGACTCTTCGCTCATTACAATTTTCGCTGTACAAGTAGTTTCTTGGTCTCGGCGATTGTCTGCGCTGGATTCAGGCTCTTGGGGCAAACCTTGGCACAATTCATGATTGTATGACAACGGTACAATTTAAAAGGGTCTTCAAGATCGTCGAGTCTTTCACCAGCGGCTTCATCGCGACTGTCAACTATCCAGCGGTAGGCGTTTAACAGGGCAGCAGGACCCAGATAACGATCACTATTCCACCAGTAGCTTGGACAACTGGTAGAGCAGCAGGCACAGAGAATACATTCGTACAAGCCATCAAGTTTCTCCCTGTCCTGTTTCGACTGCAATCGTTCACGATCCGGAGGAGTTGCCGAATCTGTTTTCATCCATGGTTCGATCGAGGCGTATTGTGCATAAAAATTGGTCAGGTCGGACACCAGGTCCTTGACTACCGGTTGGTGTGGTAGCGGGTACACTTTAATGTCACCCTTAATCTCGGCGATCGACTGAGTACAGGCCAGTGTATTACTGCCATCGATATTCATTGAGCAGGAACCGCATATTCCCTCACGGCATGAACGTCGTAAGGACAGGGTCGAATCTATCTGGTCTTTAATCTTGAGCAAGCCATCGAGTACCATCGGCCCACAGTTATCCATATCGACTTCGTAAGTATCGATATAGGGATTTTTACCACTGGCAGGATCGTATCGATATACGATAAAACGCCTGATATTAGTGACACCTTCACCAGCCGCGAATAGCTTGCCCTGTTTGACGACAGAATTAGCTGGTAGTGAAAATTCGGCCATTAAAGCTCCTCTTTCATCGATGAATTAATAAACACGTTCCTTGGGCGGCACGACTTCGCACTCATCGCTCAAGGTGTACATATGCACTGGACGGTAATCAAATTTTACCTGACCGCTATCGTCTACCCAGGCCAGGGTGTGTTTCATCCAGTTTTCGTCGTCACGTTCACTAAAATCTTCGCGCGCATGGCCACCACGACTTTCCGGTCGATTCAGCGCCCCCTGAATTATCGACTGGGCCTGTAACAGCAGGTTTTCGAGTTCCAGGGTTTCGACCAGATCCGTATTCCAGACCATGCCCCGATCCGAAATCTGGACATCGTCAAAACTGGCGAATACCTGGTCCATTTTTTCCACCCCTTGTTGCATTGATTCGCCGGTGCGAAATACCGCAGCATGTTTTTGCATGGTGCGCTGCATATTATCTCGAATCTGAGCAGTGGTGGTGCCACCCGAGGCATTGCGTAGCCGATCAAAGCGGGAAATCAGGGGCTCGATGCTTTGATCCAGCAGGGCTTTATGCGACGCCCCGGGGGTGATGATTTCTGCTGCGCGTAAAGCCGCAGCGCGCCCAAATACGACAATATCGAGTAAGGAATTGGAACCGAGCCGATTGGCTCCGTGTACCGATACGCAGGCGGCTTCACCGATTGCCATGAGCCCGGGGACCACCATATCCGGGTCACCGTCTTTCAACGTGACTACTTCCCCGTGATAATTGGTAGGAATTCCACCCATGTTGTAATGTACCGTCGGCAATACCGGTATTGGCGCTTTGCTGACATCAATTCCGGCAAAGATCTCTGCCGATTCAGAAATGCCAGGCAATCTTTCCTCGATTACTTCGGAGCCCAGATGTTCAAGGTGTAAATGGATATGATCTTTGTCCGGTCCCACTCCCCTGCCCTCGTTTATTTCGATAGTCATCGAACGACTTACCACATCGCGTGAGGCCAGGTCCTTGGCATTCGGTGCATAGCGCTCCATAAAACGCTCACCCTCGGAATTGGTCAGGTAACCACCTTCACCCCGCACCCCTTCAGTGATCAACACACCGGCACCATAAATACCGGTCGGATGAAACTGTACGAACTCCATATCCTGTATAGGCAGACCGGCACGCAATACCATCGCACTACCATCCCCTGTGCAGGTATGTGCCGAGGTGGCAGAGAAATAGGCTCGGCCACAGCCACCGGTAGCTAATACCACGGTATGGGCGCGAAAACGATGTAATTCGCCGGTTGCCAGATCCCAGGCTACAACCCCTCGGCAGGTGTCGGCGTCCATAATTAGATCGATAGCGAAATATTCGATAAAAAACTCGGCCTTGTGCTTGAGCGATTGTTGATAAAGCGTGTGCAGAATTGCATGCCCGGTACGATCGGCAGCCGCGCAGGTACGCTGTGCTATGCCTTCACCAAAGTTCGTTGTCATACCACCGAATGGGCGCTGGTATATTTTGCCTTCCTCGGTGCGCGAAAACGGAACACCATAGTGCTCGAGTTCGATTACCGCGGGTACCGCTTCACGGCACATATATTCGATTGCGTCCTGATCTCCCAACCAGTCGGATCCTTTAATCGTATCGTACATGTGCCACTGCCAGTTATCCGGCCCCATGTTACCCAGCGAAGCACTCATACCGCCCTGGGCAGCAACCGTATGACTTCGGGTTGGAAAAACCTTGGTAATACAGGCGGTCGACAAACCCGCGGCCGCCATGCCCAGCGTTGCGCGCAAACCGGCTCCGCCAGCGCCTACGATGACAACATCGTAGGTATGTTCGACTATTTTGTATTCCTGTGCCATATATCAGGATCCCAGGGTGATTTTTAATACTGCTACGACGCCGATTATGGCAAATAACAGACACAGAAAATTGATCAGTATAATGCTCACGGTTCGGGTTGAATGGGTTGATACATAGTCTTCAATGACGATTTGCATACCCAGCTGAGCGTGATAGAAGGTCGAGAGAATCAACAGGATTAAGGCAATCGCTACCGCAGGCTGCTGAACCCAGGCTGTCAATGTCGCATGCGCTACCGGCATCGACGCTATACTGAATCCAAACCACAAAACCAGTGGGATTAAAATGAGCGTGGTCAGGCGCTGATGCCAGAAATGTGTCGTGCCTTCTTTTGCCGAACCCAGGCCCTTAACTTTAGATAATGGTGTGCTCAGGTTATCCATATTGCTTATCCTGCCATACTGGTGGCAACCCACCAGGTTGCCACTGTGAGTACTATCGAAACGAAAATTGCCAGCTTGGCGCTTTTATCTACGGTATCGAGTTCGAAACCTAAACCGACATCCCAAAACAGGTGACGTATGCCGTGACAAAAATGCAAGTACAGAGAAAAGGTTAAACCGATTAAAAATATCTGGCCGTACCAGGTATCAAGTTGCTGATGGGCAGTCGTATAGGCTTCCGGGCTATTGGCCGCGGCGGACAATACCAGGACCAATAACATGGCGCCAAGAGCCAGGATCACCCCGGTAGCGCGGTGAGTGATCGATAAAAGCGCGCTTAGCGGTAATCGATAAATTTGTAGATGCGGGGATAGCGGTGGTTTGTTGTGTAGGGTCATTTGACGGTCTATTTGGTCCAGGTTGCACCGGGTTAAAAATCGACGCAGCGACCGTTTTTCTCCCAGTCTCCGTAACGGGTAGGTTCTTTGCCTTTCGGGCCTCCGTACTCATTTGCTAAGGATTTCGACTGGCTAATGGCGGGTTTAACTGGTCGGACAGTTTGTTTATTCTCTTCCTGTATCTTTCGAGAGGTAACTTTCATCATAGATTCGGGTAACTTGATTCCAATTTTCAGCAATAGCCAGATACTACCACATTAATTTTCGGCATCGAAAGATAAACTGTTGAGGGTATTGCCTGCAGAGTTGAACAGAATAAAGATAACGCGGCGGCTTAACAGGCTGCCGGGAATTGTTGTGTTGCCCTTTGGGAAGCGTTGCCCTACAGGTCTTTTAGTACTCTGGCGATTAACTGCTTATAGGGTACGTACCCGGTGATCGCTTCACCGCTTTCCAGGTACAGTGAAGGTGTTCCGGTGACACCCAGCAGATTGCCCAGCTGATAACCACGATCGACAAAGGAAGCCGTATCACAGTCGCCGGTCGGCAGGTCTCCCTCAATAATGCCTTTGCCGATATCCATTGCCTCCTTTTTGTCCTCGGCACACCAGACCTGCTTGAGCGTCGAATATCCGGGTCCACGCGCACCACCTCGTGGATATGGCAGGTAGCGTACGGTAATACCGGCGTCCTGTAGATAATTCACTTCCTCGTGTAGTTTCAGGCAGTAGGGGCAAGAGGTGTCGGTAAATACAGTCAACTTTGCTTTTTCGGTTCCGTTGGCAGGGAATACCGACATATCGGATTCAGATACTTTGGCCAGTTCATCCTTGATTTCGCTGCGTTGGCTGATTTCGGTCAGGTTTTGGGCGCGTTCCAGGTCGAACAGTTCTCCGATGAATACGTAGCGGCCATCATCAATCAGGTAGCCATATTTATTACCAAACCGGGTTTGATAGACGCCCTTAATCGGTGTTTCTACCGGTGGCGAAATATTCTCTGTGCCGAGGCGCAGCTTTAACAATCGAGTAATATCCGGCTGCTTGGCAGTTTCTATTGATTCGGGCGACTGGCCTGAGATTTCTGTATTCAAATCCTCAACCTTGAAACGGGCCGCCCACTTTCGATAGGTGTCTGCCGGCCACTTGGACTGGAAATAGGATATTACCGCGTCTATTTCCGCGTCATTTAATATTGAATTGAACGCAGGCATTACTCCGCCCAGAGATGCCCCACCGCGTTGAATGGTCTGTTTCAACTGCGCTAGTGCATGATGCCAGGCATGCGCTGTTCCATTCAATGGTGGGGGCGGATACTGACCGTTACTGTCGGTCTTTTTCCAATCAATGGTTAACTCGGCGTTTGCACCATGACAGCCTGCACAATTTTGCTGAAACAGCTGTTCGCCTAGATCGCGTTGTTCGGCGCTATACCAGCGCCCACTGTCCGCCAGTACGGTCCCGGTTAAATAGAACAGGCAGGTGATGGTGACCGGGATTAGATATCTGATCATTTTAATTACTCTATAGCAGTAGGTTATGTATATAGCATGGAAGAACAGGATTTAGTCACTATTTTGATACAAAAGTTTCGTGTCGCCAGATCAGAATGCGATTATTGCTGGGCATGGCGATATCATTAACCAGTCGCAGGCCGGATTCTCTGGCGATTGCATTAATCCATTCAAAATGTTTGATACCGCTTTGCGGGTCGCGTGTTTTTAACCAACCGTCAAATTGTTCGTTACTCGGTGACGTGTAACTGCCCTGGTAGTTAAATGGCCCGTATACGATCAGATGACCTCTAGCTGTAAAACATGCAGTACAGCGCAACAAAAATTGTTCTACCTGGTCCTGATTCATAATATGGAAGGTATTGGCACTGAACATCAGGTCATAGGTTTTATCCATCCACCGTGAGTTAACGTCGAGTTCCAACGGTTCGGGTAGATTAGATAATTGTGAATCGCTTATCCAGGCATTGATGGCGGGCATGTTTTCTGCCAGGTCACTAGTCTGCCAGATTATCCCCGGCGCCATCGCGGCGAAATGGACCGCATGTTGACCGGTACCGCTGCCTATTTCGAGAACTTCAATTCCGTCTAGCAGATAAGGTTCGATCGCTTCGTATATTACTGCCTTGTTTTGTTCGCAGGACTCCGAAAAAGGCTTATTCGTCATTTTAGCGCGCGATTCTGGCTGCGCAGGAAATTGAGTTTCTCTGCAATTTTGATTTCAAGACCGCGATCGACCGGGTGATAGTAATGTTTTACCGGCATCTCCTGCGGAAAATAATGCTCACCCGCGGCAAAGGCGCCTGTCTCATCGTGCGCATAGCGATAATTTTCAGCATAACCCTGGTCCTTCATAAATTCTGTAGGTGCATTACGCAAATGCAGTGGTACCTCAAGGCTGGCGTTATTTTGAGCGTCCTGCATTGCTTCATTGTAAGCGAGATAGACCGCATTGCTCTTTGCCGCACAGGCCAGGTAAACAATTCCCTGCGCAATTGCCAACTCGCCTTCCGGACTTCCCAGTCGCTCATAAGTTTGCCAGCCGTTCAGAGTTAATTCGAGACCGCGCGGATCGGCGATACCAATATCCTCGACCGCCATTCGAACCACGCGACGGGCTATATAAACCGGGTCACAACCTCCATCGATCATGCGGCAAAACCAGTAGAGTGCTGCATCCGGGTCTGATCCGCGTACCGATTTATGCAAGGCTGATATTTGCTCGTAGAATAAATCGCCTTTTTTGTCGAAACGGCGTAATCCCTGTGCGACTACTTCAGCCACCAGGCCGGAATCGATATTTCCAGCTTCTACCAGGTCACTGGCAATTTCGAGGTAAGTCAGGGCGCGCCGTGCATCGCCATCAGCGGCATTAACCAGCATTTGGCATGCATCGTCATCGATCGAAAGACCGAGACTACCCAGGCCATGCTGGTTATCCGCAAGGGCTCGGCGCAGGACTTTTTCTAATTCGTCAGTGGTTATCGGTTTGAGCAGGTAAGTACGGGTTCGGGAAAGCAAGGCGTTGTTTAATTCAAAGGACGGATTCTCGGTGGTCGCACCGACGAATAATATCGTACCATCCTCGATAAAAGGCAAAAAAGCATCCTGTTGAGATTTATTAAAGCGGTGTACCTCGTCGACAAACAGTACGGTTTTGCCCTGATGTTGCCTAGCCTGTTCGATGGAGTCACGTATCTCCTTGACCCCCGACAGCACCGCTGAAATCGTTAGAAACCTGGCGTCGGAATACTTTGCAATGAGTCGGGCGATAGTGGTTTTTCCGGTTCCGGGTGGACCCCAGAATAGCATCGAGTGAAGTTTGTTGGACTCGATGGCCTGGCTTAAAGGTTTGTCGGCACCGAGTATATGTGACTGTCCAACCACCTGATCGATTGTATGCGGCCGCATACGATCTGCTAGCGGTTGAAACGCTTTATCGGCAGTAAATAAATCGCTCATTGCTACTGACTAGTTCTTTTTCACAATCAATAGATGAACGAGTTCTAACCGCCTGCGCCGAAAACGTCCACCCCTGCGGGTGGTACAAACTTGAAGGTAGCAGGATTATGTACGACATTCAGGCGCAATTTATCAAATACGATTTGCGTGCTCTGGCCAAATTTATCGCGTAACTCCATCGCTTTTACGGCACCGTCTTCGAGACCGATATAAACGTCGGTATAGTCCATATCCCGTGTTTTTGGCTCGAGTTTCACCCAGTATAAAAATTTGCGCTGCCCTACCTCGCTAATATTAAATTCGGAGTCAATCTTGTCCTGGCGCATTAATATCATGATTGGAGCCGATGCCAGCCCGGTTGCCATCGGTTTGACGGTGACCTGGTCAAGATCGACATCGTAAATCCACAGTTCCTTGCCATCGGCTATAATCCGTTGCTCGTAAGGCGTGGTATATATCCAGGAAAATTTGCCGGGCCGCTGGATCGCGACCTTACCACTGCTTTGTTGTACGATTTTCTTCTCATCGTCGAGTACAGTCTGCTTGAAATCTGCAGTCAAATTATCGAGATTGGCGAGTGCATCATTCAGGCGTTTCTCGGCACTTTGCGCGAAAGCGGGCGAAGTTAATGCGTAGATGACAGTGAATAACAATACGAGATGTCTCATAAACCTAGTCTATTGTTGGTGGGGGTGGCGCCAGCACTTCACGGCTACCATTGGACTGCACCAGCGATACCACACCTGCCGTCTCCATTTCTTCGATCATGCGGGCAGCACGGTTATAGCCAATCTTCAATCGGCGCTGAACATAGGATATTGATGCCTTGCGAGTTTCAGTGACGACCGCTACTGCTTCGTCGTATAGCGGATCGATCTCTTCACCATTGGAATCTCTGATGCTTTCGCCGGGCATAACGGGCATCGGCGAATCCTCGAGAATATTGTAGATATAATTGGGATCACCGTATTTTTTAATCTCATCAATAACAGCGTGTACTTCGTGATCATCGACAAACGCACCGTGAATTCTTTCGGGTACGCTGGTGCCGGGCGGCAGATACAACATGTCACCGTGGCCGAGTAATGATTCGGCACCCATTTGATCCAGGATAGTACGCGAGTCTACTTTCGACGACACCTGGAAAGCTATACGGGTTGGAATATTAGATTTTATCAAACCGGTAATGACATCTACCGACGGTCTCTGTGTTGCCAGTAACAGGTGTATTCCAGAGGCACGGGCTTTCTGTGCGAGCCGTGCAATAAGTTCTTCTACCTTCTTACCGACCACCATCATCATGTCTGCGAATTCGTCGACAACGACAACAATATAGGGAAGTGTGTCGAGGTCCTCGGGTTCAGCATCGGGATTGAGTAGCCGCAGGTTTGTGTCAAATAAAGGATCCTTGATCGGTCTGCCCGCTGATTGTGCGTCACCCACCTTACGGTTATAGCCGGTAATATTACGAACACCGAGCGAAGCCATCAATCGATAACGGCGTTCCATTTCTGCTACACACCAGCGCAATGCATTGGCCGCCTCCTTCATATCGGTAACGACCGGTGCAATCAAATGCGGGATGCCCTCGTATATGTTCAATTCCAGCATTTTGGGGTCGATCAAAATCAGGCGCACATCGTCCGGGGTGGACTTGTATAGCAAGCTGAGTAACATGGCGTTGAGTGCAACAGACTTGCCTGAGCCCGTGGTTCCCGCAACCAACAGATGGGGCATTTTGGCCAGGTCTGCGACAACCGCCTTACCACTGATATCTTTACCCAGGGCAAGTGTGAGTGGAGAATGCGACTGATCAAAACTGCGTGATCGAAGGATTTCGCTCAGCACTACCAGTTCCCGGTGTTCGTTCGGAATTTCCAGCCCCATGACTGATTTGCCGGGTATTATCTCAACCACACGAACCCCGGAAACTGACAGGGATCGTGCAAGGTCTTTGGCCAGATTGCTGATCTGGTTAACCTTGACGCCCGGGGCTGGCAATATTTCAAACCGTGTAATCACCGGCCCCGGATGTACCGATTCGACCTGAATCTCAATGCCAAAATCGAGCAGTTTTAATTCCAGTTGCTGCGACATTGCTTCCAGCGCTGTTTCGCTATATCCAGTGGCTTTAGATTTTGGTTCATCTAGCAAAGCCAGGGGTGGAATAGAACTCCCGTTTTTACCACTACTGTGAAACAGGGGTATTTGTTTCTCTTTCTCAGCCCGCCCGCTTTGCTCGACACTGAGTACGACGGGTTCAATTTTTAACGGTTTGCGCTTTTCCAGTTTTTTCTTTTGTACGCTAAAAACCTGTTCGCGCTGCGAGCGATTTCGATTGCCCTCAAACCTGTCGATCAACAAGTGGTACTGATCCATAATTTTATCGATCCCGATCAGAGTGTATTTACCGATATTGTCTGCGACCGCGAGCCATGAAATGCCTGAAAACAAGGTCAGGCCAGCTAAAAATAGTGCCAGGTGTAAGACGGTGGCGCCCAGAAACCCAAGTCCCTGGGAGAAATAGGTACCGGTAATCTGGCCGAGAATGCCGCCAGCATCGGCTGGCATCGCGCTTGGTTCAACGCCGAAATGGAGGCTCGACAGTGCACATCCGGAGATAAGCGTTACGATGAAACCACTCCATCGTATCACCAGCATTTGATAGCGTTCCTCAGTGCTGTAATGGCGCGTCTTAACCAGGATAAAGCCGTTGAAATAAATCATTACCGGTAACAGGAAGGCCAGAAATCCAAACAGATAGAAAGACAGGTCGGCTATCCAGGCGCCGGCTACTCCGGCAAAATTCTGAATCTCGCTATTCGTGCCACTGTGTGACCAGGCCGCATCCTGGACATTGTAACTGTATAGTGCCACCAGTATGTAACTGGCCACCGCAAACGAAATCAACATACCTGCTTCGCGCAGCCGTTGGCTGATTTGCTCGGCGAATATTAGTTTATGATCCTGAATACTCGATCTGGATTTAATTTTTGCTTGCGCCACGTGAGATTATTTAAAAATTACCAGCCGCTATTCTACATGATCAGGTAGTTGCTGAGCCATATAACAATTGGAAACTCAGAACAATTTACAATTGCTTGAAAATTTGGGCTCCAGCACCACTTTCAAAGATTATTACGTGATCAAAAATGTATATTTACATTGTCGGGTGAACATTTACTATTAGTCGCACTAACCAGAATTCAGGAATCATTATGTCTGAGAAACAACATCGTCGCGCCATCATTCTAGGTTCCGGGCCTGCCGGGTATGCCGCTGCGGTGTATGCCGCCCGTGCTAACCTGAAACCAATGGTGATAACCGGGATCGAGTCGGGTGGACAGTTAATGACCACTACCGACGTTGATAACTGGCCAGGTGACGTTGAGGGGCTGACCGGCCCGGTATTGATGCAACGCATGCAACAACATGCGGAACGATTTGATACCGAGATCGTTTTTGATCATATTCATACTGCTTTTTTGAATGAAACACCGAAGCGCCTGGTTGGTGACAGTGGTGAATATACCTGCGATGCGCTTATTATTGCGACCGGTGCCAGTGCGATGTACCTGGGTGAGGCTTCAGAGCAAAAGTTTCAGGGCAAGGGCATTTCCGCCTGTGCTACCTGCGATGGTTTTTTCTTCAAGAATCAAAAGGTCGCGGTCATCGGTGGGGGTAATACAGCAGTCGAGGAAGCGTTATATCTTTCCAATATTACCAGCCATGTCACCCTGGTGCATCGTCGCGATGCGCTAAGAGCCGAAAAAATATTACAGGATAAGCTATTCGAAAAGGCAAAAAACGGCAATGTTACTATCGAATGGTTTAGCCTGTTTGACGAAGCCCTGGGTGATGATTCCGGCGTTACCGGTCTGCGAATTCGTAACGTCAAGGACGATTCGACCCGGGAACTGGATCTTTCGGGAATTTTTATTGCAATAGGACATAAACCCAATACGGCAATTTTTGCCGGCCAGGTCGATATGGTCAACGGATATATTACCGTCAAAAGTGGTATCGACGGGGATGCCACATCAACCAGTGTAGAGGGCGTGTTTGCGGCCGGCGATGTGATGGATCACGTTTATCGACAGGCGGTCACGTCGGCGGGATCGGGTTGTATGGCGGCACTCGATGCCGAAAAATACCTGGATTCCAAGGGATAAGTTATTTTCATATTGATAGGTACCCTCTGAATGCCTGACTCCAAGGTCAGTATCTGCAATAGCCTGTCGGAAATTAACGAATCCAGTTGGGATGCCCTGGGTGAACCAAATTATCCCTTCACCCGGCACGCATTTCTGTTCGGTCTTGAGCAACATGATTGCCTGGAGCCATTCGGCTGGCATGCGGTTTATTTTTTAATCTATGAAGGGTCGGAATTAGCGGCAGCACTACCATGTTATATCAAAACAAATTCTTATGGCGAACTCGTATTTGATCATGCCTGGTCGCAAGCCTACCAGCGCAGCGGGCTGGACTATTACCCAAAACTGGTCACAGCTATTCCCTATACCCCTGCCACCGGCGAACGGTTTCTGATTAACCGGGTACTCGTCAGCAATGACAGTAATGCCCAGAACTATCGATTGTTACTCAGTAGCGCGGCAATTAAATTTTGTCAGGAGCATCGACTTAGTTCATGGCATATCCTGTTTGCCCATGCCCGTACACTGCGATTGCTCGAGAGCAAAACCATCATGTTGCGATCCGATGTCCAGTTTCACTGGCAAAATCATCAATATATTGATTTTGAAGATTTTCTCGGTCGTCTGAGTTCGCGTAAGCGCAAGAACATTCGCAAGGAACGTATCGCAGCCCATCGACATGATCTCGACATTACAATGCTCGAAGGCCATCAGCTCGATGCCGGGGAATGGTCCAGGGTTCATCAACTGTATTCCGCCATCTATCAGCGAAAATATGGTACTGCAACGCTGAGTGCCGATTTTTTCCAGCACCTCGGTAAATCACTCGGAGACAGGGTGCTCGTGGTCACAGCCCGGGATGCCGATAAAATAGTCGCAGCCTCGTTGTTCTTTAGAAGTGATAGCCATCTCTATGGACGAATCTGGGGATGCGAAGGTTACGCACGCGATCTGCACTTCGAGTGCTGTTATTATCAGGGTATCGAATACTGCATAACCAGGCAACTAGAGTGGTTCGATCCCGGCGCCCAGGGTGAACATAAGTTGAGCCGCGGTTTTTTGCCGAGAAAAACCTGGTCAGGTCACTGGATAAGCCAGCCCGAATTTCGGACTGCAATTGCTGGATTCCTTCAACAGGAGCAGCAACATATCGACGACTATCAGGCCCAGCTAATGCAGCATTCACCGTATCGAAATGAGAAAAATTGAAAACCTTTCGTGATAATCTAAATAAATTTAGTCAGATAACCTATTGTTTATAAAGAATTTATTGAAAATAATTTCCAGAGATACAAAAACTGAAAACAGACAGAAAAAATAACTCAAGCCAATTTTATAACTGGTTGATTATCAAGCGATTTATTGTCTAATTTTAAGGTATTTGACGAAGCTAAACTTGGTAGGTACTCCTGGTACATTAAATTAAGTAGACGCTATAACCTATTGATTATAATGACGTATTGTACTAATTCATTTCTTATAACACTTGCCACGAAGCAAGTTTCCCTATGATCCCCTGGCTGGATCCGGCAAATCCCCCCCGGTTTCCCGATACCAATACAGCACTGGACGAACCCAGGGGTTTGCTCGCCGTGGGTGGAAAGCTGAGTATTGACTGGTTGCTGGTTGCCTATCGCCAGGGCATATTTCCGTGGTTCAGCCACCAGGAACCAATCCTGTGGTGGTCACCGGCGCCGCGCACGGTGATTTTTTCAGAAGGCTTTCATTCGAGTAAAAGTCTGAATTATTTATGGCGCAAGAATCGATATCGATTCACTCGAGACCAGGCGTTTGAAGCAGTCATCAAACAGTGTGCAGCGCCTCGAAGTAATCAAACTGGTACCTGGATTGTCGACGATATGATCGATGCCTATATTGCGATGCACGAGGCCGGATTTGCCCACTCGATAGAATGCTGGAATAGCGCCGATAAACTGGTGGGCGGATTGTACGGAATATCTCTGGGGCGGGTTTTTTTCGGTGAATCGATGTTTAGTCTCGATTCGAATACCTCCAAGCTCTGCCTCAAAAATCTGCTCGAATCGGGTGACTATGATTTACTCGACTGTCAGTTACCCACCGATCATTTGACGAAGCTCGGTGCGACTGAAATTAGCAGAGATGAATTCGAGCTATTACTCGATCAGCTTGTTTAAGGTTTCCGGCCTCGGCTGTTGGTCTCGAGTAGTCTGCCTTTATTATAAATGGGATCTGACACCTAATTATTGACCCCTAATTATTTAGACATCTATTTATTTACTATTTATCATTTACTGGACGCGCCCAACATTAATTTCTGCGTCTACGATCCCCTACCTATTGGAATATATGGGTTACGGTATCGTCGGGTTTATGTGGGCGATCAGGGCGTGACTCTATCAGATAATCCAGCTCATGAGATTTGTGCTGGCCACAATATTTTAAACAGGACATCGGGGCGGTAGACGCTTTCTTCCACAGGTATTCCAGTTCATGCCACATCGGAGATTGTAAAATTTGGTCGACAGTATACTTTCTTAAATCAAAATGTTCGGCATTGGCGTTAAACCATGAAGTCTGATCTTCAGACTCGCACGATGTACAGGGAAACATATAGCCCCTGGCGGTAATGGCAATATTCTTTCCACTAAAACAACGTTGCTTGATGCAGACGTTATCATCAAATTCATCCATCGGTAAATCACCATCAAGATATGCGAATACTTTTTTTCGGTTTTGCGCGGCGGTACCAATAAAATCCGCATTTTCCGGCGCCAGGTCATCATCTTCCGTAAAACGTGCACTTTTCTTGAAAGTGATGGAATATACGCCTAACTCTTTTGCCAGTTGCCGCGCTTCGTCTAGCTGGTGTTCATTGTGTTTAAACACAATGAATTTCCAGTTTACCTTCACCCGAGGAGCGCAGGTTTTCATTGCCAGTACAATGTCGTCCCATTTGGCGTGAACTCGATATAATGGATTGGTGTCACGTAAACCATCCACAGAAAATATAATAGAATCCTCATCGGTGAGAATGTCACAAGTTGTCTCCCACCAGGACTGCTTTTTATAACTGCCATTGGTTTCAACCAATAAACGTAGCCCCACTTGTTTTAAATAACTGATCACCTGATGAAACTGCTTATGGTAAATGCAATCCCCATAGGCACCGCACAAATTTACCCGAAGACCCGAAAAGTTTTCTTTTTGGCTCAACGGGAAGATTTCCTTAATTAGATCCAGCGGCAAATCGGTGAGATTTTTGAGTACCCAGGGATTACCGGTACGCGGGCACTCCAGGCAACCCAGTGTGCACTTGTTGGTAATTTCCATATTGAATGATTTGACAGCTGTGGAGAAAAATTGCATGGTAAATTCGATTAATTAGTTTAGTAAAAATAACGTTAAACCACTATTTATCAGGATTCAAGTTGTTTTCTTAACAGCTGGATATCTGTAAGTAGTATAAATGTGGTCAGACACCTGTTTACTGTTCAAGTTCAAAGGCGACAAGATTTTCCAGGAGCGGAGGTTCATCGACACCGAGCAATGGAAGAGTGCATTCTGGAATGGATAAATCGGGTCAGGTCCCTATTTATGGGTCGGGTTTTTTTCGGTGAATCGATGCTTAGTCTCGATTCCAATACCTCCAAGCTCTGCCTCAGAAATTTACTCGAATCGGGTGACTATGATTTACTCGACTGTCAGTTACCCACCGATCATTTGACAAAGCTCGGTGCGATTGAAATTAGCAGAGATGAATTCGAGCTATTACACGATCAGCTTGTTTAAGGTATCCGGCCTCGGCTGTTGGTCTCGAGTAGTCTGCTTTCACAATAGCTGAGGTTCATTTAAATATAAATTAGCTCCTGCTTTCGGCGTTATGCGGACACCAAGTGGTGAAGCAATAATATCTTATCAGATCAGAATCCTTATAATGCTGCAGTTAGGTGTTACGAGCATCTTCTAGCTTAAAAAATATAATACCGCTGTAAACAATTCCGCTTATCTAAAGGAGAGTGAACCATGAGCACTAATTTCGAATCCGCGAAGCAATTCTTTGACGCCTGTGAAACAGGTAAAGGATGGGAAGGCTGTAAAGCATACTGCCATTCTGGTGCAACATTCTCTGCACAAACTACTGTCTTGACTGACATATCGAGTTTAGAAAGCTACTGTGAATGGATGAAGAACCTATTGACGCCGGTGCCAGATGGGCATTACGAGCTTAAGTTCTTTGCCGCTGATGAAGCCAGCAATTCAGTAGCCGCTTTTGCGGTTTTTCACGGCACTCAAACCGGTGAGGGAGGTCCAGTACCGCCGACTGGAAAAACGGTTGCTGCTGACTATGTGTATCACATGGTATATGAGGGAGATCGCATCAAGCACATGACAAAGATTTGGAATGACACAATCAGTCTTCAACAGCTTGGTTGGGGTTGAGATAATTCTAAAGTTACGCCAAGAATAGCTGAAATAGAGAAAAATTATATATGGGGTCAGACCCTGAGGTACCCCCACTTTACTTAGTATCCTCAAGATTTAGCCTGGATAGCCGCGTCAGTGCTAACCACGTTTTCAGCCATTCGCGCCGAAGCGGCATCGATCATTCGACCGTCGAGTTGTGCGGCGCCCCTACCCTGCGCCGCTGCCTCTTCAAGGGCGGATAAAATGCGCCGCGCGCGGTCAACTTCATCGGCCGGTGGTGAGAAAACCTCGTTTGCCAGTTCTATTTGCGAGGGATGAATCGCCCATTTACCCTCGTATCCCATCGCAGCGGCGCGTTTAGCGCCGAGTCGGTAACCATCGGGATCATTAAAATCGTCGAACGGACCATCGATCGGGCGTAAACCAAAAGCACGGCAGGCGACCAGCATTCGAGAGAGCCCGTGATGCCATTGATCTCCGGGATAATCCGGATTTAAACCACCGATGCTGATAGTACGGGCACGACAACTGGCAGCGTAGTCGGCCACCCCAAAGTGCATTGCCTCCATCCGCGGGCTGGAGGTTGCGATTGCATCGACATTGGCCATACCCAGTGTGGTTTCGATCAGGGCTTCAATGCCGATCTTGTTGGTAAATCCCTTTGATTCTTCGATCTGGGTCAGCATCGCATCGACCATGTAAACATCTGCGGCTACGCCGACCTTTGGAATTAAAATAGTGTCCAGTCGATCACCGGCCTGTTCCACCAGGTCAACCAGGTCGCGATACATATAATGCGTATCGATGCTGTTGATCCGCACAGAAATAGTTTTAGCTTTTTTGCGCCAGTCAATATCGCGCAGTGCCTCGATAATATTTTTTCGAGCCTGGACTTTATCACCCGGAGATACCGCATCTTCGAGATCGAGAAATACGTAATCAGCTGCACTATTAGCAGCTTTTTCAAACATACCCGGGTTCGAACCGGGAACTGCCAGTTCGCTGCGCTGCAAGCGCTGCCTGGCCGGAGGATATTGAGTGTGGCTCATTGGTATTCCCTGGTTATATTAAGAATATGTTAAATCGACAGGCTGATCGTAGGTTCCTTAATTACTGAAAGCACTATAAACCAGGTAAACAAACACACATCCTAACCAGATATCGATCAGCAGGTAAAGATAGAAGAATTTTTTCTTATTGGGATCTTTCGCGACACCCAGAGTCAGATACAAAAAAAAGGCCAGTACCGCTAGTAATATGATGACAAATTGCATATTGCGACCCGTTAGCTTAGCTCGTCGACGCGCGCGGCGGCGATTGCGGTCATGTTGACCAGTCCACGAACGGTTGTGATCGGCGTAACAATGTGTGCCGCAATCGGGCAATCGAGCAACAGCGGCCCAATTGACACACCACCGCCTAGCGCTTTGAGCATATTGAAGGTGATATTCGCTGCATCAAGATCCGGCATGATGAGTAAATTTGCCACGCCCTCGAGGCTGGAGTTTGGAAAAGTAGCATTTCTTATGCGCTCCACCAGTGCGGAATCAGCCTGCATTTCACCTTCAACTATCAGTGTTGGATCAAGTTGATTGACCAGCTTGAGCACCTGGCGCATTTTTAGTGATGATTCCGAGTCCCGGCTGCCGAAATTAGAGTGTGACAATAGTGCTGCCTTTGGCTCCAGGCCGAACCGTCGCACTTCGTCGGCGGCACTCAGTGTCATCTTGGCCAGGGTTTCGGTTGATGGATCGGGCGTCACCTGGGTATCACAGATGAATATAATATAGTTACTTAGGATGAGCGCGCTAAGGGCAGAAACCTTATCAACGCCGTCGCCTTGCTGCGAAACACTGAGTAGGCGTTGTAAATGGCGGTGATAGCGACCGATAGTGCCGCAGACCATCGTATCGGCCCTGCCCATCTTGACCATCATCGCCCCCTGTATCGTGGTACTGTTGCGAATCAGCTCGCGTGCTTCGGATTCTGTCTTGCCGGTACGCTCGGTTAATGAATGGTACAGAGTCCACAAGGCCTCGTCGTCTTTATAATCGATCAGCTCAAAGTCCCTGTCCGGTCTGACCGATAACCCATAATCTTCGATTATTTGATTCACTACCTCGGGACGACCGAGTACGATCGGATGGCAGAGTTGTTCCAGCACGATATTGTCTATGGCCTGCAATACGGTGAAATTTTCTCCTTCGGCGAACACCACCCGGCGGAGGTTCTCACGCGCTTTATCAAACACCGGTTTCATAAATAATCCGGATCGGAATACAAAGGCATTCAATTTTTGATGATAGGCTTCCCAGTCTTCAATTGGTTTCAGGGCGACACCCGAATCCATTGCTGCCTTCGCTACTGCCGGCGCAATCTTGAGGATCAGACGTTGATCGAAGGGTTTTGGAATCAGATAATTCGGCCCGAAGGTGAGTGATTCTCCCTGGTAGGTATTGGCGACCACATCGCTGGTGCCTTCATGCGCCAGCTTCGATATGGCATCGACACAGGCAATTTTCATCGCCTCATTAATTTCCGTCGCACCGACATCGAGTGCGCCTCGGAACAGAAACGGAAAACACAATACATTGTTAACCTGGTTGGGGAAATCTGATCGGCCGGTTGCTATTACCGCGTCTTTGCGTGTTTTCCTGGCCAGATCGGGATCAATTTCGGGTGTTGGATTCGCCAATGCAAATACGATCGGATCTTTCGCCATTGATTTGACCATCTCGGCAGCCAGTATGTTGCCCGCCGAAAGCCCGAGAAAAACGTCGGCATCGACGATTGCCTCAGCCATGGTTCGTTTTGGCGTATCGTTTGCAAACGATTGTTTGAACTCATCCATCGACTCAGTACGGCCTTCGTATATCACGCCTTTTAAATCAACGACAATGACATTTTTTTTATCCAGGCCCATCGTCACCAGAAGCTTGAGGCAGGAAATGGCAGCAGCACCAGCACCCGAAGCAACCAGCCTGACCTGGCTTAAATCCTTTTTTACGACAGCCAGCGCGCTTTTCATGGCCGCGGCGACAACGATCGCAGTACCATGCTGATCATCGTGGAACACCGGAATCGACAATCGTTCACGTAGATACTCTTCTACGTAAAAACAGTCGGGTGCCTTGATATCTTCGAGATTAATACCGCCGAATGTCGGCTCAAGCCGTTCGATAGTCTGCGCCAGTAACTCCGGGTCTTTTTCATCGATCTCGATATCGAATACATCGATGCCGGCAAATCGTTTAAACAGGACTGCCTTGCCTTCCATCACCGGTTTTGATGCGAGACTGCCGATATCGCCGAGCCCCAGCACTGCCGAACCGTTAGTGATTACCCCGATCAAATTAGCCTTTGCTGTGTACAAGCGTGCATTAATTGGATCTGCAGCAATCTCTTCGCAGGGAAAGGCAACCCCGGGTGAGTAGGCCAACGCAAGGTCCTGTTGCGATGTCAGGGGTGTGGTTGCTTCTATTCGAAGTTTTCCCGGGGATGGCTTCAGATGATACTGGAGGGCTTTTTCGCGGTATTCTTCGGCCATCGGTGTTACTCAATCGGTAGTTGCAGCGATTATAACTAACTTATTATCTTCAGGTTTAAAAATATGAATGGTACTGCAGGATACAGTAACCAACGTGTATTACAGCCAGCGCGGGCTATCGAAGAAGTTGTGTTTTAAAGATTCCGGCTCTGGCGCCGGAATGACGAAATTTAGGTTTCGAGGTTAAACCAGTTGCCATGGAATACAGTACCCTGTTTACAGAGCTTCCTGTGAGAGGGCTTTACGTTGCTGGATCTTCCACAGGTTGGCGTAGATGCCACCCATATCCATCAATTGCTGATGATTACCCTGCTCTTTTACACGTCCCTGATCGAGTACCACGATAGTATCGGCGTCAACGATGGTCGAAAGCCGGTGCGCGATTACCAGTGTGGTTTTGTCGCGGGATATTTTATACAACTCCGACAGGATATTTTTTTCCGACTGGCTGTCGAGGCTCGAGGTTGCCTCGTCAAATACCAGTATCGGGGGATTTTTCAACAGTACCCGCGCAATCGCCACACGCTGTTTTTCACCGCCGGATAACTTCAGGCCGCGTTCACCGACAACGGTTGCATATCCTTCGGGCAGGCTCTGAATAAAATCATGAATATCGGCGAGTCTTGCTGCTTCATAGACTTCCTGTTCCGAGGCGTCGGCCTTCGCATAGCGAATATTATATAAAATACTGTCGTTAAACAGGACCGTGTCCTGCGGCACAATGCCGATTGCCTGGCGCAGACTATTTTGTGAAACTTTGGCGATATTTTGACCGCTGATCAGTATTTCTCCGTTACTGATATCGTAAAACCTGAACAACAGCCTGGCGATGGTTGATTTGCCGGCGCCCGAGGGTCCGACAATCGCGAGTTTTTTGCCATCTTCGACCTTGAAACTGATATCGCTGAGGATGGTTCGATCGTCGTTATATTTAAATCCTACCTGCCTGAATTCGACCGAAGTATTATTTAGTTGCAATGGCCTGGCATCGCTGCTATCGGTAATTTCTATCGGTTTTTGCAGTAGTTTGATGACCATGTCCATATCGGCAAGTGCATATTTGAGGGCCCGATAAATAATGCCGAGAAAGTTCAGGGGCAAAAAAAGCTGCAACATCATGGTATTGATCAGTACCAGATCCCCCAGGCTTAAATCACCCTCGCTGACCCCCAGTGCGGCCAGGTACATAATTCCGGTGACACCGACAGCTATAATCCCGCCCTGGCCAAAATTGAGTAATGACATGGTATTCTGGCTATTCACAGCGGCTTCTTCCCATTGACCCATGGTCTGGCTGTAACGATTGATTTCGTGTTCGTCATTATTGAAATATTTGACTGTTTCGTAGTTCATCAGGCTGTCCATCGCGCGGCCATTCGCGCTTGAGTCCAGCGCGTTCATCTCATGTCGAAAATGCATGCGCCATTCGGTTACCAACAGCGTAAAAGCGATATAAATGGCGACGGTAAGGAATATGATGACGGCAAAATGTTTGTCGTACTGGCTGAACAGGATACCTGCCACCAGCGCTAATTCGGCCGCCGTGGGAATGATATTGAACACCAGGTAGTTCAGGATCGAACTGATGCTTTGGGCGCCTCGCTCCATGTCCCTCGAAATCGCACCTGTATTGCGTTCCAGGTGGTAGCGCAGGGAAAGATTGTGCAGGTGGGTCAACGTGGTTACCGACAAGCTGTTCATCGCGTGATAGCGCACACGAGCGAATATAGCATCGCGCAATTCGTTAAACCCGGTATTAATAAAACGTAGTACGCCGTAGGCGAGTAAAAAAACCACGGGTAAGGCTGCTACCTGTCCGCTATTGGTATCCAGCACGTCGACGATGTATTTTAATACCACCGGAATGCCAACCATCGCCAGTTTCGAGATTACCAGGCAACCCAGAGCCAGTAACACGCGGCCTTTGTATGCCCAGACAAATGGCATCATTTGGCGGATGTTGTACCAGTCGTTCCGGTTCTTGTTGGCTTTTTCGGTGCGCCCCATCATGGTGGCTGATTTCATTGGCCTGGTTGTCCCCCTGGACGAATTGCAATGTGATGAGACTGCTGGTTTTAATGGCCAACAAAATACACGGCAGAAGCTGCGTCAACCCTGATTATATTGCCAGGCGGGGAAAATAGGTAGGTTTCAGGGATCCTGAAAGGAAATATAAGACAACAGATTTTTATCCGACATGCCTGACAATCGAACCTGGTACTGGTTGAACTGTTTATTACCGGGAATAAATTCCAGTGCACTTTTAACGCGTGCATCCAGATCAGAGCTGGTTTTGATATTGATCCTGAGTGAATATCTACCATCGGAAAGTAACGCTCCCTCGCCTTCGACATCGAGGATAGCCTCCTTATCCACCAGCTCTAACTGATACTGATCGACACCTTTTTTTATATTCATCTGGTAATTGCCGAGGTTGATATCTTCACCTGCGATACCGGCCTCTTTCCAGACTACGACGGCGTCAATATCTGACAGTTTTCCCTGCGCAAATATCAACCTGGGCGAACTCAAATGCAGGCTGCCCGAGGGCTTAATTAACAACTGATCTGTCACCCCGCTCAGATTGCTCATCGATAGCTCGGCATCGAGCTGTGATATTTCGATGGATGCGGTTACCGGTAAGTACCGGATTAACACCGAACCGCCCGAAAAATTCAGTTGATAACACAGGTTTGCACTTAGCAGGCAGGCGCTATCGAACCGATATTCCAGGTCCCGAATAATAAGATCATTAATCATCAGGCTGCCAGCTCGGCCGCCAAACAAATTACCCTGTAATTGCGATATTTTGACCCCGGCTGGAATATTCATCCGCGTCACCAGGTGGCGTACAGGCATATTAACCAGTAGCGTGATAATCAGCACAAACACGAAAAACAGGGCGGGCTTCCAGACTAGTTTCATTCAGGGATTCTCTGCTCGCTCATAACTGGACTGGAAGTTCACAGGCTAGGCTTTTTCCAGCACCAGGCTGCAATCCACATCGGAAGGTTTATCGGAGGCATTGATTCTAAGATCTTTAACCCTGAGACCCTGGCTGTTGACCTGTGCAATAAAGTTCAATAGCCGGTTGAAATTAATACTCTTGTACCGAATTCTTATTTCGTCATCATTAACGGGTGTCATCTGGGCTAGAAAAGAGTTTAGATCCTGGCTTCGGACTTCATTGTCGATTAAATTTGCGAGAGAACCCTCAAATTTTCGTGCCTGTGACCTACCGCTATTTAGTGGCAGGCGAGCCACCGCACTTTTTATCCATAGCAAATCGATGCTGCCCTGTTCGAGTGCTTCGGTTAAATCTCGCTGTCTCTGATTATAAGGTTCGATGATAAGCGCATGAACTAACAGGCCCAGCAGGGAGAAGGCCGCTAGTGTGACTATGGTTTTTTCGCGTGAACTGAATTTTGACAGAAAATCTTTCATCTGGATGCCCCATCCAGTACATATCGGCCTGAAATAATACCGGGTTTAATATTCAGGTTTTCCATTTTTACGGCCTGCCCGGTAGACTCGATTGCTTCCAGCAGAGATTCCAGATCGTTCAGTTGATCGCTGGTGATATCAATACTTAGACGTTTATTTTGATAACCAATTCTGCTGATAATAATTGACGAATGAGCTTTTTTTGCCTGTGTAAACTGGCGTAATAACTCGAGGAAATTAGCCTCCGGTTTCGCTAATTGGGCCTGTTTAAGCAAGTTTATTAATTCATTTTTCAAGTCGCCGGACTGATCAATACTGGCAGGCAGGTAGTCTTTCAATTGTTCATATTGAGCAGCCTTGATATCGGCCAGCCGGACTTCCAGTTGTTGCAGGGCTATCGCCTTGTTATAACCAGTGACCGCGGCCAAAACTAACAATAGCCCCAGTATCCACTTCCAGCTGCGAAGCAACTTTGACCAGATAGAGGAAATTTGAAAATGACGTTGTAGCAGATTGATGGTCCCGGAACCGGTGGGATCGTGATGCCCCGGCTTTAGCTGCTTAAATACCCCGGGATGCTGACCAAGGTCCATGGATGCAAACGACTCTGGTGAAGGCAGGTAACAATTAACAACCTTTATTTCCTGTTCGGCGGCGATCAGGTCCAACATTGTCTCACACAGTTCAGGTTTACACTTTATACCCAGATACTCGCCATATCTCATCACTACGGCTTCATGACTCGCGATCAGATTGACATCACCGGTATTGCCGGACCAGGGACATAAAAAAATTTCCGGTACTACCTGGGTAACCTGCAAACCATGCTTTTGAATCAGGTCTATACATCTTTGCATCACGCTTTTTTCGAGCACCGCAATTGCCACAGGATTGTTCGACTGATCACCAAGTGCAACATGCTGGAGTTCGACATCCTGGGCCAGTTGATCTTCAATTTGAAATTCGACTGCGGCCAGTACCTGACGAGAGGCTGTACTGGGTATTTCGAAGTCGGTTAGATAGACATTTTGCTGCGCAATGACCAGTACCACGGAATTATGTTTTTTAGCCAGCTCCGACAACTGTCGTTCGCTCCCGGACTGCCAATTCGCCGCCTGGCTGGCATCATCGGCCTGATCGACAATCCAGCTTAGATTATCCATGGCCGAATCGTGAAAGCGGACTATCAATCTCGACATTATAGTTGCCCCAGGGTGCGCTTAATCACGCGCGTAGTGCCATTTTCGTCACGATGCAGCAAGGTATCAAGGTTAAACACCAGGTCGCCCTGGTTGACCAGTCCGTAGGCGTGAAAGTATTCAGTATGCACCGATAAACCCGTTTCCTCGAGTGGAATTTGCAGTCGTTCAATAAAGTCCTGTATGCTGCTGAACTCCTCTTTTTCTCTTTCCTGTGTAAAGGAATCTGCGTTCAAATTTTCACCGAGAGACAAAAAAACTGTCTCTGATATGGTATTCACATTGACGTCCGTAGTTGTTGGTAATGCAGTGATATAGGGTTTAAGGCTATCAAAAATTTCTGGTGTGACATGCTTCACCAGCATTATTTCGCTAATATCGACCATCGCGCGATTCGCCACCCGGTAGGTCGCATAATGTTCTTCAGCGCCATCTGGATAGCGAACTTCAAAGTCCTCATCGATCCAGTCCTGCAGGGCCGCAACAAAGGTTGTATCGATGTCCAGATTATCGCATAAACGCCTGAATCTGTTTACCCATTCTTCGGATACGAGTAGATTATTGATGTTGAACCTGGCCTGTTCGTCTTCGATAAATCCGGATAATAATCCCCCTTCGATCGGTAAACCCGGGATACTGATCGCCCAGTCTTCGCCGAGGTGATCTATGGCAGTATCTTTACGATCCTGTTGCAGAAAGATCTGGGCCCAGTCCTCGAGACCCAACGCGTATAACCTGGCCCGGTCCAGTAATAAAATTCGAGATGTCTTACGAATCGAAAATGATTCTTCATGGGTAATTGATACGATGACTGCGGTCGCGGTCAAGGTGATCAATATGGCTGAAAGCAATGCAATCCCCGCCTGATGCGCTCTACAGTACGCCATTGGGAATCTCCAGATATCGCCATGTCTTGCCTAATCGATTGATATCCACACCAATTTTTAACGCGATCGGCTGGCGTTCATCGCGGACCAGATCGTCAGGCCAGGTATCGATCGCCTTTTCCGAGGCATCGACAAAATGGACCTCGAGTGCGTTGATATCATGTAACAGTACGTTATCCAGGGGTTCTTCGCCGATACCCTGGTCCAGTGATATCCAGTGCCGTCTAACCAGTTTACTGTCTACCACCAGGTATTGTACGCGTTGTAAATTACTGCGTTTTCTTTGCAATAAATTAGCCCAGCCGCTGCGCGTAAAGCTAACGCTGTTATCCCCAATGATAATATTACTTTCTTCGTCGCCATATTGGTTGCGTACCTTTCTGGGAGAAACCTGCAACCAGTCACTACTGAAGTAAGACAGCGCAAATTGCAACTCGGACAGTTGCCGGTTAGATTCCCCTACCTGATTTCCGACCCTTATCGTATGGTTCAGACCGGTGTAGGCAATAGTCGCCATGATGGCGAAGATTGCGACAGCGACAACCATTTCCAGTAAAGTAAAACCACGAGTACGAAATCTGCGCATCACAATTTACCGGTAAATCCAGTCGCGCTGGCTTTAATATCCGAACCGTCTGCCAGATAGACATCAACGTCCAGCCGCCGTAGCAAGGGTTCGTCTGTCTTGCTGATTTTCATTTTCCAGCGCCATTCGCTATCGGCCATTTCTACCATCCCGGATTTCCTGGTCTCGGATGTCCAGGTTCTTTTTGCGCGATACAGCGTGACCTGGTTTTGTGCAATCCAGCTGGCGATGGTTTTCTCGGTTAATTGTGCTGTTCTCTTTGCCGAATAGCCTCCTGTTTCGACAATTGCGCCCATCGTCAGAGCAACGATGAGAAGCGCGAACATAACTTCCAGTAGGGTAAATCCTTTTGCGTTGGACAGGGTCATGTTTGAGGCACCGGATCGGTGGCCAGTATATTGCCCAGGATATCGCCATAGATAGTAATACTGGTATTAGCATCGGAATCCAGAATTTGCCATTCGAACGGGGTCATTTCGCCACTCGAGAGAATCAATATATGGGGTACTGGTTTGCTTTTATCGACCGATTTAACCAACAGCTCTTCTATCAATAGCTGAGATTTCTGGGATTCGTTAAGCTTTACTTTGCGATAAAATGATTGACCGGATTCTGCCCAGTCCTGGCCATCATATTCGAGTACGCTGAAACCCTGATGATTGAGTGAAATAGCGAAATTTTTATTTTCGAAGATAGCTTCCTGGTAGAGCAGGCGCATGGTTTTGCTGAGATCCTTACCCAGTATTTTCAGGTCATCCGAGCCGCGTGTGATAGAAGTCGAAAATAATATAGCGCTAACACTGATCGTAACGATGATGACCACGACAAGGATTTCCCACAGCGTAAATCCATGTGCTCGAGTGGCGCGTAGGCTCCTAGGAGTCGAGATTCCAGTTACCGATGTCGGCATCCTCATTGGTACCTCCTACAGCTGAATCAGCGCCAAGCGAATAGATATCGAAATCTCCATTGACACCGGGTTGCTGGTACTGATATTCGTTACCCCAGGGATCCTTGTTGACCTTTTTAACATAGCCTCCCCTGCGCCAGTGCTTGAGTTCCGAGCCCGCCGGTTTATTGACCAGTGCGTCCAGTCCCTGATCTGTGCTCGGGTAGCTAAAATTATCAAGCTTGTACAATTCCATCGATGATTCGAGTACCCGAATATCGCTTTTGGCCTTGCTGATTCTTGCGTCATCGGCGCGACCGGCAACCTTGGGCGCAATATAGGCGGCCAGAATAGCGATGATCGTCACAACCACGATGATCTCTAGCAGCGTGAATCCGTCCTGGGTTTTCTTTGTTGTCGATATCTTCATAATTTCTCTGTTAGCCGTTGACCTGAATCGACCACGGCAATAACTATTCCGTGTTTGCTTGATCTCGCTCCAGATACACCGTATAAGCTCGTTGAGCTATCGCAACCGACAGTCCTAGCAGTAAACCGTATAAATGAGCGTCAATAATAACCGGAATACCAATTAAGTCACCACTGCCAATTCTAATATCGCTAAACTGCTCAAGAACCACTTTTATAACAATAGCAGTACCGAGTAACAATGCTATGGTCCTGTTCCTGCGGTAAAGATCATCGGCAGCAAGCAGATAAATGCCAAACAAAATGCCTGAATATCCGACGTACCAGTCTAATTCCGGGTTACGCAGCGTGAATAATGTCGAAATTCCAATAGCCAGATACATATTATAGACGACCCATCTCCAAACTGGCCATTTTGGTGAGACTATGGTCATGCAAAGAACCAGCCCCGTGGCATTCAGGATAAGGTGCTGCCAGTTGGTATGAACCCAGTGCGCAGTGAAGCCGCGCCAATATTCCGATTCGGCCCACCAACTGGCCTGATAGCGAAGATCCCTGATATCGAGTAGTTGAGAGATCACCATAACGGCCAATACAGCCAGCGTAAATATCCATGCCGATATCAACTCCCTACTGAAGTAAATCATTCATATCAAATATAGGTAACAGAATGGCCAGTACAATGGCCAGTACCACCAGGCCCATTACCAGTATCATTGCCGGCTCGAACAGGCCGATAAATATTGTGGTAATTCCGGCAAATTCATTTTCCTCAGCCTTTGCCGATCTTTCCAGCATTTCACCCAGTTTACCGCTGGACTCGCCGATTTCGATCAGCTGCAGCACGATAGGACTGAAGTAACCGGTTTGCTCGAGTGCCACCGATATATGCTCGCCTTCCCTGACTCGATCGGCCGCGGTGGCTACGCTGGTCTTGATCGGCTGGCTGAGAATGACTTCGGTCGATATGCGAATAGAATCGAGGGCCGTCACCCCGCTGGACACCAGAATACTCATCGTACGGGTAAATCTGGCGGTATTCGATAACCTGACCAGATAGCCGATAAATGGAATAGCGAGCAGAGTGCGATCACGTAACAAGCTAAACCAGGCAAGTTTCAATAATTGTCGATACAACATGACAACCGCCGCAAGCCCGATCAACAGTTGCACCCCATAAGCCTTGGAAAAATCCGATATGCCAATTAGCCACTGTGTGATCAGTGGTAGTTCCTGATCAAAACCCTCAAATACCTGAACAATCTGTGGTACAACAAATGTAAGTAAGCCTGCTACCAGTACAAATACAACAACACTTAGCAAGATCGGATAAATCAGGGCCTGGCTGGTTTTGCGTTGTAAATCCTGTCTCGCTTCGAGGTAATCCGCGAGTCGTTCCATGACAATATCGAGTAGGCCGGACTGCTCTCCGGCGTGTACAGATGCGCGGTACATCGAATCAAAAATGCGCGGAAATTCTTTCAACGCCTCGGATAATGGAAAACCCTCCAGGATTTTACTTCGTACCGAAAGTAAAACGCGTTTTGCCTGATTTTTCGGTGTTTGCCTGGAGACGGCGAAAAAAGCTGACTCGACTGGCTGACCTGCACTGATCAAGGTTGCTATCTGGCGGGTTATCAATGCGATTGTCGCAACATTAATTTTGTCACCACGGGACTTGATTTCCCCGTTGACTATCGTTTGCGAGACTTCTCCTATTTGCAGCGGCATCAAACTCATACCGCGCAACTGTTGCCTCGCCTGTTTTGCAGTGTCGGCTTCGATTAAGCCCTTTTGTGTCTTACCCTCGGAATCTACCGCCTGATATTCGAATGCGCCCATGGCAATATAAAGTCGCTATAGATTGTCGCGGGTCACTCGAAGTACTTCCTCGAGCGTTGTTTCACCCAGAGTTACTTTTCGGATTCCATCGTCGCGCAAATTCTGGCTCCTGCTATGGCTGTAACTTTCGATCTGCGACTGGCTGGCACCGTCGTGAATCATGCTCGCCAGCGTATCGTCGATTTCAATCATTTCATAAATGCCCGATCGCCCTTTAAAACCGGTTTGCTGGCAATGGCTACAGCCTTTTGACTGATAGACTTTATCGCTACTGGTGAAACCATAGTCTGCCATTTCCTGTTCGCTTAAAGTGATCTCAGACCGACACTTCGGGCAAAGATTGCGCACCAGGCGTTGTGACATCACACCGAGCAGGGTCGAGGATAGTAAAAATGGTTCGATGCCCATATCCTGTAATCGAGTAATCGCCCCGACCGCAGAATTGGTATGCAGTGTCGATAGCACCAGGTGGCCGGTAAGGCTGGCCTGAACCGCAATTTGCGCGGTCTCGTTATCACGAATTTCTCCGACCATTACCACGTCCGGGTCCTGGCGCAGAATGGCCCGCAGGCCCTTGGCAAAAGTCATATCGACCTTGGTATTTACCGGGGTCTGGCCGATGCCATCGAGATCATATTCTATCGGGTCTTCGACAGTCAGAATATTTCGTTCCGCATCGTTCAGCGCAGTGAGCATCGCGTATAGTGTTGTTGTCTTACCCGAGCCGGTGGGGCCGGTCACCAGGATTATGCCATAGGGTTTTTGAATAATTTTACTCAGTCTCTGCTGATCGTTTTCAGCCATGCCAAGCTGCAGCAAATCGAGCCGACCAGCCTGTTTGTCGAGTATACGCATGACAACCCGTTCACCGTGGCCCGAAGGTAGCGTCGATACCCTGATATCGACCGGTCGATTTGCCACCTTGATCGCGATTCGACCATCTTGCGGCAGGCGTTTTTCGGCAATATCAAGCTGTGCCATAACCTTGATCCTGGAACACAACAGGCTGGCGATCTGACGGGGTGGTTCTAGTACTTCGCGCAGTATGCCGTCTACGCGGAAGCGGATGGAGAGCCTGGTTTCGAAGGGCTCGACATGGATATCGGAAGCATTTTCCTTGATCGCCTCGGTAATCAGGGCATTGATCAGGCGGATGATCGGGGCATCATCGTCGCTTTCTAGCAGGTCTTCCGGTTCCGATAATTCTCTTGCTACTTCGTCAAGGTTTAATTCACCGCCAATTTTTTCTACCTCGGTAAAAGAGGTCTCCCGATCACTCTCAAAATGTCGGCTCAGTAAGCGGTTGAATTCACCATCGGATTCCACCGTAATTCGGTTGGCCATCCCGAGCAGGCGCTGGGCCTCGGAAATCGCATTTAACGAGGCTCCGCTTCGTGTCGCTAAACTTAGTTCGCCGCTGTTAAGCGATGAGGTCGCAATGACACCGTAGCGTTTACAAAAGGAGTAAGGTAGTTTGGCGTTGGATGGCATGGCTTTTTTTTACTGGTAAGGCTCCGGCAAAATCGGTTTTCTGAGTTTATTGGCGGTTATTCCAGGGGATCTAAAACGGGAATATACTTTAGATCCTCTTTAACCTGTTGTAGCTGTACCTCGCGCATAAATTCATACTTTCGACGACTCAGTTTGCGCGCTTTTTCCGGGTCCTTGATAATTGAGGCCTTAATAAAAATCAGTAAATTCTGCTTAACTTTGCTCAACTGGGTTGAGCGGAATAACAGGCCCAAAATTGGTATATCACCCAGTCCGGGTACCTTTTGCTCGGTATTGACTACTTTTTCGTCAATCATACCGCCAAGTATCAGCAATTCACCGTCTTCCAGCTGCACGGTGGTTTTGATGGAACGCTTATTGGTCACTATATCCACGGCACTAGTGGAGCTACCACTGATAGCCGATACCTCCTGCTCGATCTCCATGGTAATCGTATTGCCTTCGTTGATTTGTGGTTTGACCTTTAGACTAATACCAACATCCTCGCGCTCGATCGTTCTGAATGGATTGATAATACCGCCGGCGCCGTCAATCGTGGTCTCGCCGGTAACAAAAGGGACGTTCTGGCCAACTACAATTTCGGCTTCCTGGTTATCCAGTGTCACGATCGATGGTGTCGATAATAAATTGGTTTCCGAATCTCCAGCCAGGGCTTTAATCAGGGTGACGAAATTAAGAGTCGGATCGTCCAGTCGACCCAAAACCAGGGCCAGGCCTTCCGGTAGTATGCCAGTGCCAACACCCGGAATGTCCTCACCCCCGGTACCGGGAAACCTGCTGGACAGGACTGCACCGCCTCCCTCGCTTGCGTCGATCAGCCACTGAACACCCAGCTCCTTGGAGGTGTCTAGCAGCACCTCGGCAATAATAGCCTCGATATGAACCTGTGCCCGCGGTATATCGAGCTGCTGGATCACCGACCTGATGGATGGAAATATCGATGCGGGTGCACTGATAACCAGAGCATTTGAAATCTCATCAGCCTGAATGCTGACCGAATCGGGTGTCGATCCCGATTTAGTACCAGCCGCATTCTTTGCCTCTGCCTTCAAAATTTCCTTGCCAACATTGCTGAGAATTTCAGCAATATTTTTTGCCTCGGCATACCGTAAATAAATAACATGGGTGTTTCCCGTCGATTCGACTGGTGCATCCAGGTCGGAAATTATGGCGCGGTATCGCAGGCGTTTAGACCTCTCGCCACTAAGTATTATGCTGTTGGTACGCTCATCAGCGGTAAACTTCACCTGTGCGGCGGCCGGGTTTTTCTGATTTGGGATGGTGGTATTCAAACTGGATAATAATCGCACAATCTCGGCAGCGAACGCATGTTCCAATTTTATGATTTCAATTTCGGAATCGGATTTGCGATCTATTTGATGAATGATTCGATCGATACGTTGAATATTTGAAACCCTGTCTGAAATGATCAATACATTGGTAGTGGCATAGGCTGCGAGATGCCCCTGTTGGGCTACCAGCGGTCGCAGGATAGGAACCAGCTGTGCGGCATTGATGTAATTTATCTTCAGCACACGGGTGATTAGCTGGTCTCCCGGTTCCTGCACATCACCACTGGGCGCCGCGTTTTGCTTGGCGGTCGCATCGGGGATAATTTTGATCGCGTTTTTGGTGGGGACCGTTGCGAACCCGTGAACCTGCAGGATCGACAGAAACACGTTATAAACCTCATCTTCATTCAGGGGCTTCGAAGAAACCACGGTTACCTTGCCCTTGACGCGTGGATCGATGATGAAATTCTTGCCGGTAATCTGCGATACGCTGTTAATCACAGCCACCAGGTCGGCGTCACTGAAATTCAGCGTCACTTCTTCTGCCCGGACAGTCTCAACCAGTAATACCAGGCATAAGAAACCTGCGATTAATAAACGAAAGACTAGGGAGAATAAATGATTCATATCATCAGCTTATAGGCTACATACTAAAGTTGATAGTCTCTTCGTTACCGTTTCGTAGCACGGTAACCGAGACACTGGAGGCGGTGGTGAGGGACTTCAGTGCATCCAGGGCCTGAAAAGGTTTATCCAGGCCAATGCCGTTAATTTTTATAAATACGTCACTGTCCTTAAAATCCAGTTTTTTTAGCAGGCTTTCTCCGCGCAGGGCTTTTAACCTGAAGCCGATGTTTTGCCCATTTTCGGTCACCGGTATTGCCTGAAAACGTTTTGCCAGGGCCATGGGATTGCTCACGTAACGTTTTCTATAACTGCGTAGCAAGGTGGTGCTGGCTAACGAGTTCGGATCGTTCGCCCGGGAATCAAATCGTGGTCCAGTGCCTCCGGCAACTGATTTCTCAAGATTGAGTCGCTCCATTTTACCGAAACGATTAATCAGTATGTAATCGGGTTGGATAGCGGCAAGCGTGATATTGTCGGCCAGCTCATCACCCAGTTGATAATATTTGCTATCGTTAATTTTGATTTCGACGATAGCTGATGACAGGCGCTCCACCTCGGAAAAGTAAATACCCCGTAGCTTATAATTAAGCCTGGTTTCAGGAGCATCTTCGATTTCGGCAACCGGCGATGCATCTACCTGTGGTTTACCGAATAAATGGGCACGACTGATAAGCTGCGCTTTTTCCAGGTAGCTTTGCTGCGGTGTGCCCTGATTTTGGCCTCTTATCATCTGGCTTTGAATACCATGGTCGCCCATAGCGGGCACTGGAAATAATTGCCAGAATACAATCGATAGTTGGAACGCAAGTAGCGCCAGCACAACCAGCAATAGCATATTGCGTGTCCACCTGTCGGCCAAAATCCTGAAGATGTAGTCTTGAATCAAACCTGGAGTCCTGTTTTCGCTTTATATTACCTATATCCTTGTGAATATTTTAGTCATTATTCGCTCAAATACTGGAAAACTATAAATAAATTCAACTTTATCACTGAAAATGTTGATTTTAAAAGAAAATGGGTAAAAAAATGGATCATAAAACTGGTGTTTCATAAAGATTGATAGCATTAGGGATAGATCAGATATACTTTAGATTGTACGGTCACATTACCCGCTATCAACCTACTTTCACGAATTATTCGACCTTGGCTAGCAACCTCTTTGCCAGAGATTAAGACCTGAATTCGTCCAGGTTAGTTCTATTCAACAAGACACAGTTCTAGCGGGATGGATGCACTCGATTTTTGTGGTTTAAAACAGGTATTTGGATGGTTTAAAAGAGGAAACTATGAATAAAAATTGCTACAAGTTAGGAATTTGCAGGCAAATCTTATCAGGCTAAACCACTTCAATGTATCGGCCTGTTCCCCTATGGCATTAAAACTCGGCTATTTTAATCGTCGCCTGAAAATAGAGGAAAGCGACCATTTTGGGCACGATTTTCGGTACATAGGTTATGTTTACGGCAAACCGATTGTTACCGATCGATAAGAAAGGCAGGACTCCGGGAAACGGATCATTATTTTTATAGTCTTCACGGGTCATGACAAATGCGATGACGCCGGCGTCTACATGCATACCTTCTGGATCAGCACCCAGTAAAAATCGACGTTTGGTGCCCCCACCAAGATAATTCGATGTATTTTCGATGCTGTCTTTAAACGAAGCGCCTGTGATCAGCGGTATCCAGTTATTCCTTTGTTCAAAGTCATATTCAAACCCGAGTCCCCAGTTGGTTTCATTAAATGAGGTGTCGGAGCCGAAATGAATCGATTTGCCACTTACAACCAGCTGCAGGTCGTCAGCCTTTACAGCGGAGCAGGTAAATAAAAATAATATTAACCAGTAGGAGATTTTCACTCGGGTGCTCAAGCCATTAAATGCAATCTGGATTAATGGGAGGGCAATTCTGGATGGGCATCAACGACTCACATCTGTGTTGGTGGTCCCCCAGTCATAGAATTGAACCCTTAGACCGGTGACTTTGCGTGCCCGACCTTTCGAATCGGGGTTGCCTTTATCTGCACAGACCTGTGCCATTGGCTTTAGCAGGCTGTAACTAGGTCACTTCAGTATTAAATATAGTTTAGAATGTAATTATTTCATATATTATAAAAAATCCAATAAAATTAATGACTTATGTTGAACACATTAATAATAGTTAAAGATAAGTTAACCGAATGCGTAAAAGGTTAAACGGTCGCATATAATTTTAATAAGGCTTACTAGGCTATTAACCTGGCAGCATGGTCAACAACTAGGGTTTATGCCGGGCAAGCAGTGCGGTGATTTGGTTTTCGGTAGCTGCGTACTGGGAATCAAAACAGGTTTGCGGTTCTGCTTTATTGGTTAAACTTCAATCAGATTTCCAATTTCGCAGAATTTTGATAATTGCTGCAATATCTTCGTCTCCATACCCCGCGTCCTCTGCCCGGCTTAATAGATTCCACACAAAATCAGGAAACTCGGAATTGATTTTCATATCATGCGCGTGAGTTCTAATATGCTCGTGTGCAGCATTCCAGACACTCAATGTTGCACCAGGATTAGCAAAGTTACCAGCGTGGACAATCTCGGCAAATTCTCTTGCCCGGTCAGCTGCCACGGTTTTGGCGAATTGATTGGCGGAAACACCTTCGGCCTCGCATAATAATAACGCCTGCGCCGTGCTGACAAATATCCCGTAACGTTGGGTTAGCCACGCCATGTCCAGTGTCGAAGCAGTACGGATATTTTCTCCGAGATACTGTAGATTTCCAGCAAGACATTCCAGGATCTGCCTACAACCATCCCATGCCTGTTTATGCCCACAAATTAATATTTGAGCAGCATCCTTTCCAATGTTAGAAGGTCCAGCCAGGATGGCCCCGTCAAGGTAGCTTGCACCTCTATCGAAAAACCATGCTTCGCTTTCGACAGCCTCTCTGGGGGTGCCTGAACTAAGTTGCACTATCGAACAACCATTCAGATTTTCAACCACGCCGTTCATACCGAGCAAATAGGAAGTCATGTTGTAGTTACTGACACATATCAGGGCAATGGGGCTGTTTTTTAGTGCTTCGCCGAGTGAGGTGGCCCCGTGTGCACCGGATGAAACTAGCGGTTCCATCTTTTCGCGGGTTCGATTCCACACGGTAGTATCATGCCCGGCCGCCAAAAAGGCATTGGCCAGAGCCGAACCCATTAGTCCAAGTCCAATTACTGTTATGTCGCTCACGTTTTATCCCCAAAGGTTCGTATCATACAATCCTGGTGTGCCTGGTTAAAATACGATTACGTTGCGCAGGGTCTCGCCTTTACGAGCCGAGGCAACTGCTTCATTAATCCGTTCCAATGGGTAGCGACTGGAAATGAGCTCGTCGAGTTTCAAACGACCCTGTTGATAGAGCTCCACCAACCCGGGCATATCGTTTTGCAAGCGCGTAGACCCCATCTTGCTGCCAATTAGTTTCTTCGCGTTATCCGCTATACTGACGCCTTCGAATGCGGCTTTAGCACCCGAAGGCGGCATACCGACTATGCAGATTGTTCCACCATTGCGTGTATAGCCAACCGACTGCTCGATTGCCCTGGTGCTGCCGACAGTAACGAATACATAATCGGCGCCCCGTCCCTGGGTTAGTGCTCGCACCACCGAACGGGCATTCTCCTTTTCTGGATTGATTGTATGGGTAGCCCCGAACACCATCGCTGCGTCGAGTTTGCTGTTGGATAGATCGATAGCCACGATGGTACGGGCCCCGGACAACTTTGCACCCTGAACACTGTTGAGCCCGACGCCACCGGTACCGATCACCACCACATTGCTACCTGGCGCTACTCTGGCGGTATTGACCACTGCACCGAGCCCGGTGATCACACCGCAGGCAAGTAACGAGGCGCTATCAAGTGGAATCGATTCTGGAATTGTCACGACCTGTGAGGCATCTACCACGGCATACTCGGCGAAGGCGCCAGTGCGCAATCCGTGCACGATATCCTGGCCATTAATGTTGTGTAATGGACTGTTGGCATCGAGCGGAAATCGTGTTTCGCAGATATGCAGGTCGCCCTGTGCACAATAGAAACAATGACCACAGGATCTGATCAGGGTAACCACGACGTGATCACCCGGTCTCACCGATATGACTCCGGGTCCTATTTCATCGACCACGCCCGCAGCCTCGTGCCCATACACTGCCGGCACCTCCCCGCCCCAGCCACCGTCCATGTAAATTATGTCGCTGTGACAAATGGCGCAGGCGGCAATCTTGACCTTGACCTCTCCGGTCTGGGGTGCATCGATTTCGAGCGATTCGATGACCAGTGGCTTACCGTGTTCGCGGCATACAGCTGCTTTCATACTCAGAACCCCCAGGTCCAGTTCGCAGATTCACCTGAAACCAAAATTCTGGTGCATCTATGGTGATTAATCGGCAGGAATTATAATCAATTTTATTGCAGGGCCATAGGTACGAATGAAGCTACTAAAGGTGTTCAGTGTAAAAAATTTTCTTCGGGCCAGGAAACGACCTCCAGTTTTTATGATGTAATATCAACAATTTTCACGTAACCTCGCCTGGTGACAAGTAATGGGTTGATCCGGTCGGAGATAAAGTGGCTAATACTACTGTCTGGACTTTTTTTTACGGGTCCAACATGGACCTGAATGTTCTAAAATCGGTGGATTACATCCCCGAGCAGGTCGAAGTGGCAAAATTGCAGGGATTTGATATTGAGATCCGTCCATTGTCGAACTTGATACGTTCCGATCGACATTGTGTTTATGGAATCCTGGCAACCGGAACCCACGAAGAGCTCGACCGTCTCTATGGCAGTTACGTTCACGATAAGCTTGGAGCCACCTATCTTCCGCAAGCGGTGTTGTGTGAAAAGTTGGACGGTACATTTTTACCGGCTCTGTGTTACCTCTGCGCAGAAATGGAGTCGGCAATTGCGACTAACAATTACCTGGACCGAGTAGTCGGACCAGCCCGAACCTATGGATTTCCTGGCTGGTATATTAAACGGCTGGAACAATATAGGCCCACATAGATACCAAATACCCGGTCTTTTTTTGCCGCAATATTTAGAAGTATCCTCAAATGCCTGAGCCTGTCTGAACACCTATTATTCGCGCATCTATTGGTGATTTGTTGGTGGGGTTTTTGGTTGGTATTATAAAAAGGAAAATTTATTCATTCTTGCGAGGAAGGCAGTGGAGCCAGGGAAAATGACTGGATAAATTTCAGCCCTATTAGCGGATTTATTTATGATGCCTTTAATTCTTCATCACGGGCCAGTATTTCCTCAAATGGCTGCGGCCTTCCGATCTCATATCCCTGGGCATAGTCGACCCCTAGCTTTTTTAGCATACCCTTGATTTTATTGCTTTCGACAAATTCGGCGATGGTTTTCATACCCATTACATGGCCGATATCATTAATCGATTTTACCATCGCATGATCGATCGGGTCATCGGCTATGTCTTTCACGAAAATACCATCGATTTTCAGATAATCGACCTGCAGGTTCTTAAGATAGCCAAATGATGACAATCCACTGCCAAAGTCATCCAGGGCAAATCGACAACCCAACTCTCTCAGGCTGGAGATGAAATGCGTTGCCGCTCTCAAATTCGATATGGCCGCAGTCTCGGTTACTTCAAAACAGATTTTTCCGGGTTCAATGTTTAATTCTTTTATTTGCGAAATTACCGAGTCTAGAAAATTAACATTCGTGATCGACTGGCCGGAGAGATTAATCGAGAAAAAATGAACCTGCTCGACCAAATCAGGATGGTTAGCCAGTAAGGCAAACGCATGTCCAACGACCCAGATATCCAGCTTATGCATAAGATCATAGCGTTCGGCTGCTGGTAAAAAGGTAACGGGTGATACGATTTCCCCACGCTCATCTACCATTCTGAGCAAAAACTCATAATGCATATCGGTTCTTTTATCCAGTGTCACAATGCTCTGCGCGTATAACGTAAAGCGGTTTTCTTCGAGTGCCAGGTTTATTCGGCTTACCCACTGCATCTCACCCTGTCGCAGTACCATCTGGGTATCGTCCGGGTTATAGACATGAATTCGATTTCGCCCCAGGTCTTTTGCCATATAGCAGGCAGCATCAGCCTGTTTCAGCAACTCGGTCAGGCTGGGTGTGGTCTCGGAAATAGCAACCAGACCAATGCTGACCCCGATGCGAAAGGTTTGGCCTTCCCAGGAAAACTGAAAATCTTGTATGATCTGCTGTATTGCAGTAACCGCTCTTTGGGCCTGGGTCAGTGTACAGTGCTCCATCAAGATACCAAACTCATCGCCGCCAATCCGTGCCAGGGTGTCACTGTGTCTCACTGCGTCTTGTAGCACTTCGCCAAGCTGACGTAACAATTCATCACCCGCGATATGACCACAGGTATCGTTGACGACCTTGAACTGATCAAGATCCATAAAACACAGGGCATTCTCTCCTTTATCCATATGAGTAGATGAAATCAATCTCTTGACCCTGCGTTCAAACTCGTGTCGGTTGATTAGCCCGGTTAGAGCATCATGACTGGCCTGGTAACGAAATTGAGCCTCGCTGCGAGACACTTCTTCAACACGTTCAGTTTCGATGCGATCCATGCGTCGCGAACTGGTAATTAACAACAAGTAGAAAACTGCCACACCGCCCAGAAACAATACGATCATTTTCCACTGCAAGCTCTGTATTTGATTCATCAGATCGGTCACATCGGAATAAACTTCAAATACAGCCTCGGGCTGATCCAGGGGGCGACCCCCAATAGGAATGTAGGACGAAACAACATTAATATTGCTTCGCATACCCTCGAAGGTGTCAAACTGGTCGCGAAAGGTGATGTTACTTACCGTTTTACCTGCCCTGGCACTGAGAAACCCCCCGGTATCGCTTTTGTCCTGGTTTATTTGTGATGGATCGGTTGAAAATATTGTTAACCCGTCGAGATTATAAATCTTTACTTTTATCAGATTCGATCCGCGCATCAGCCTTTTTACCTCGGCATCTAATTGCAAAATCGCAGGACGCTTTCCCCCCAACTCACTAATTTTGGCCGAATCTGTGTCAATCAAGTCACGATACTCGGACTGGACTACGTTTGACATTATCTCTGTTATTGCCACGTTGGATCGAGTTTCATGATCTACCAGGGATGAAATGGAAATCTGCCGATAGAGGATCATCAAGCTGATAATGGAAATGATTCCTATGGTACTTGCGATGATGAGATATCGATTTGATTTGATCATAAATAGTTACCCTGGTTATCCCAGGTCGTGCACCTGTTATAAAATACTTGCTCACAGCATCGAATCTTTCGGACAATGGGGACAGGGAGGGTAATATGAGCTCCTGTTGTGATGTTAATTAGCACACTGTTTCGTGGAATACACACCCTGCCCGACTCCGTTATCTAATTCTGTCTAATCATGGATTAGCGGAGGTTTTAACTTAATGTTGCAACCCATAATAATTGTAGTACAGATCGGGGAAAAAGAATCGCGCACAGGTTCACATTGTCGAACCTCGACTCATTGGTTACAGCATTTATAAATTTACTGCTTATGGTGCGTAGGCAGGCAACCGTCCAGGTGGTAATTATGGGGTGTTAGCTGCCTTTATTTATTGCAAGAACTGTAGTCGAAAATGCCATTTATCGGAAATGTAGTGTATACCGTCAGGTTTAATGCCAGGTTCGAAGTGAATCCTGGCATAGGATTTTAATTCTTCATTGAGAGGATTTATCATGCCCAGAGTTCTACTCGGCGATTTGAACGTTTACTACGAGGTACATGGCGAAGGTGAGTCCCTGATACTATTACACGGTCTGGGTTCGTCGACCCGTGACTGGCAGTTTCAACTCGATGACTTCGCGCGGAACTATCGGGTGGTCATGCTGGATCTGCGTGGATATGGGCAAACCGATCATCCGCCGGGACCTTTTTCTATCCAACAAATGTCCCAGGACGTCATCGCCCTGGTCGATCACCTGGAAATTTCAAGTTTTCATCTACTGGGATACTCCATGGGTGGCGCGGTCGCGCTGCAATTAGCCGTGGATAATGCAAACCGGGTCGACAGGCTGATCGTGGTCAACAGTCAGCCTGATTTCATTCCCACGAAGTGGCGGCAAAAGCTGGAGTACCGCATGCGCAAAATGGTGGTGGGCGCATTGGGTGTACAGCGCCTGGCTCCGGTGATTGCGAAGCGCCTGTTCCCTGACTCTGATCAACAGGATCTACGCGACCTGTTGATCGATCGCTACAGCGAAAATGACGCGCACGCCTACCTTGCCACACTAGATGCCCTGGCAATCTGGTCAGTGGAATCCAGGTTATGCGACCTACACATGCCCACCCTGTTCATCACCGCCGTTCACGACTACACCTCGGTGCAGGACAAAAAGCGATATGTGGATCAGATTCCCAACGCGCGCATGGTTGCGGTGGAGAATAGCAGGCATGGCACACCGCTAGACCAGCCCGTGGTATTCAGGGATCATGTGCTGGATTTCCTGTCCAGCGCGCAGTCCTGAGCTGTAACCTGCACACCAGTCCAGTAATCCGGTTAGATTAACAGTAATTACACTTCGTTTGAAAATATTCCCGAACGACAAAAAATTTTAACATGATTAAGCCGTGCAAACGAACTCATCCCAGACACCGAAATTCGCTAACACCAGCTTTAAGTGTTAACGAAAACCTGGAAATACGAATAATGAACGACCCTCTACTGGCGTGTCAGGCGGGCAATCTCTACCGAATGACGCTTACAGCCGAAAATTCTGAATAACCATGAATATTGCAAATGCCGGTAACATAAACACGCGATCGAAAGCCTGATTTTATCCCCTCAAGCAGGGTTTCAAACATTTTGTCCGACCCGCGTGAGCCGTAGTTCTGATAGAACCAGGTTTTATTCTTACAACCGCTTGGATTTTCCTTAACAGGAAGTCTAACTTCGTAGTAGTGACGCGTAGTCGGAACCAGTTCAGCTACAGTTACGAAATCTGTCCATCCGGCCTTGGCATGGGTGAAATTTGAAAAGAGTAATGCACTGGCACCGATGACGATTGAAATTTCTAATTTCATGGTTACTCCTTAACTCCCGAGGACGGGACGTTTAATGTAGATATAATAAGTCCTCATTAGGTATCTCAGCGGTTGGGCCAGATTATCCTGAAAAGTTTCAGCAATCCTTATAGTTTTTAGCGACACACTCACGGGCCAGTTGCTGCGCCTTCGAGATCTCAGTGGGAGTCATTTCTTTTTGAATCTTGACGAATTCTCGCCTGGCGAGTTCCAGTCCCGAGGCGAGTTCTTCCGAAGCCGCAATATTCCACCACATATGGGCACGAATATAGTCCCGAGTGACGCCTCGTCCCTGCTTGTACATTTCACCTAAAATGAACTGGGAATAGCCATTCCCCTGTCCGGCAGCTAACTTGAACCACACAAATGCTGCGCTAGAGTCCTGGTCAACTCCCAGTCCCTGGTCGTAAATTGCACCCAGATTAGACTGGGCCGAGACATTCCCCTGTTCGGCAGCTAGCTTAAACCACTTGATGGCAACCCGGTAGTCCTGGGTGACCCCCTCTCCTCGCCTGTACATGATACCCAGCCTGTATTGGGCATCGACATTTCCCTGTTCGGCAATTGGTTCCCACTCTTGCAAGGCGGTTGCGAAGTCACCGCTTTCGGCTGCGGCCAGTCCCTTTGCAAAATCGGCAATCGCAGGGCTACCCAGCAACGCAATAAATATAATGGCCAGCAGGAAGATTCCTTTCATGCCATCATGATGCCAAACAGTCGATAAAATTGGAAGTCGATATAGGAGAGGGTCGACTGCGGACTAGAATACCATGGTATAGCGCCCGATTAATGCCTTAATGACTGGTTATGGAGATTACCGTTAATTCAGCAACCCTTATAGTTTTTAGCCGTGCATTCCCGGGAAAGTTGATGGGCCTCGAATATGTCGGTCGGAGTCATTATCAATTCAAGCATATTGCGTTTTACCACTGCTTTTTTATTCCCCTGGGATGCGGATATATTTAGCCACATGTGAGCAAGTCTATAGTCTTGAATGACGCCATATCCATGCTGGTACATATTACCCAGATTAGACCGGGCATCGGGATTTCCCTGTTCGGCAGCCAACTGGAACCATTTCCTGGCAGCCTTGTAATCCTTGCTAACACCTTTGCCATCGACGTACATGTTACCTAAATTGTAGTGGGCTTCGGTATGACCTTGTTTAACAGCCTTTTCATACAACTTGACCGCAACCTTATAATCCTGGGTAACACCCCTCCCTTTCTGGTACATCAAGGCCAGTTTATACTGGGATCCTGCATGCCCCTGATCTGCCGCTAACTGGTACCATTTGAGTGCATTCTTGTAGTATTTTTTAACACCCCTGCCATAGTCGTACATCCAGCCAATATTGTACTGGGCCTCGACCATTCCCTGCTTGGCAAGTGGTTTCCATTCCCTGAATGCGGCCGCATAGTCTCCCTTGTTATAGGCGTCCACGCCGGTCGAATAGTGCGCTGCCGCAGGGCCACCATGCAGTAGAAGTATAAGCGTAGTAATGACGACGAATCCTTTCATATGGCTATGATGCCACCCGCCCTAAATAAAAAAGTGAACTAAGTCACAGTTTAGGAGTAGATTCGTAGAATGGGAAAAGGTTTCTGAATTAACAAAACATTGCTGGAACCAATCGAAGCTATAGCTGACTACTTATAAGTTGAGGGAAAAAAGCGCGGCCCGAAGGCCGCACAAGCCACTGGAAGGAGGGTTATCCACTGGCGGAGGAGTTTATTAAAGATCTCTATGTAGGGGCCGACAGGTTCATGCCTCATCCATTACCAGTTCAAGTTTTATCGTGTGTTTCAGTGCTGATCTTTCAAAATAGATCCTGTACTTGAGTTTCGGTCGAACGTATTCAAACTGACGGTTGGCAGGAGAAATAGAAACGCCACTGCTGCCTGCGCCTTCTTGAAAATTAACTAGTTTAATATAAGTTTGTGACTTCATTAACATAAAATTAACATAAGTTTACTCAATTAACAACTATTATTTGACATTCATGAATATAAGTGTATTTAAGTTAAAGACTCGATAATGACGGGATATAAGATTGAAAGACAGATTAAAGGAGGCGATGCTACGTAAAAATGTATCCCAGGCAGATCTAGCAGAGGCCGTGGGGATTTCAGCCGTAGCCGTAGGGAAGATTCTTTCGGGTGAAACCAGTAAGTCCCGCTATATAATAGCGATAGCGGCAGCACTGGATATTAACCCTATGTGGTTGCAGTCAGGCGAGGGGGAAATAGCCGAAACAACACAGGTTGGCTTAGCTAGCACAGCCTATACGCCATCTTATACGCCATCACTCGATCAGGACGCAGTTAAGTGGGTGCTGGAATTTATTGACAAACATTTAGCCAATGAAATGAATGCAAAGAATCGGGACCGTCGGGCTAAAATTTGGGCGTTACTTTACGATTCTTATATTAATGACAGGGTATTATCAGAACAAAATGAGGAGTTTATACTGAGGTTGATACTGTAGATGCTTGTCCTGCTAACGCCTAATAATAGATGTTTGCTGAATTAAATTAAATCGGTGATTTATTTATCAGACACTAAAAATAAACGGCAGGGCTTAACTTAAGATAAACCACCGCATTAACCGAACCAGGGACCCAGGCTCCCGGAAATAAGAGGATAATTTCGAGTATCGGCACTATTCCGTGCCCTGCAAAGAATTGAGCCATTGTCAAGGGATTACTTCGTACATCCTGAATGCTTATTCACAGGGATGTGATGTATGCAGGAACCAACAGTAGGCGACCCTGCCACGATGCGAGAGTATTTTGTGGCATCTCAAGGGGATTACTCCGTACGTCCTTGTACTACGCCCTTCGGGCCGTCCTCGGCAATTGCTCCTGCATCGCCTAAAGGCGCCTACTTTTGGTGCTCTACCTCCGGGACGCCGGGTCGCTGCATCCATGCAGTCGTACGGACGTTCAAATTTGTTCCTGACAAATTTGTCGAACCGGCTACGCCTGGGTTCTCATCCTGCCCTTACAAACACAATATCCAAAAAAAGCCCGCTCGAGGCGGGCTATTTTATGAATATGGCGTCCCCAAGGGGATTCGAACCCCTGTTACCGCCGTGAAAGGGCGGTGTCCTAGGCCGACTAGACGATGGGGACACTGTGACCAGTAAAACTGGTGGAGCCAGGCGGGTTCGAACCGCCGACCTCAACACTGCCAGTGTTGCGCTCTCCCAACTGAGCTATGGCCCCCGAGAGAGCGCGTACTTTAATCAAGCGCATAATTACTGTCAAGCGATAAACTGGGGATTTGCCAGGCTAATGTTGCTGGCCTGGATTATCTACCTGGGATCGAGTCAGTTTGTAGTCAAGAACGACTGAAAAGTAATGTTTAGGACGCTTTCAAGGCAATCTATTTCTACTGGTAAATTTGCCGTTTATATATATTGACATCGTTTCCTGTATAGATGCCGAAAGTGGCTATCGCCGATGGATCGTCATCGAACAGGCCTACCCCGACACTATCCCAGTCATATTGTAACCAGTCGGCCACACCGGTTAACCCGGGCGAAACAATGATATTGCCATCGATCCCGGCACCCGGAGCGGTCAGACCTACTCCCAGGTCTCCGGCCAGGGCCAAAGGATTCGTTACCGTAACTGTTGAAGACCCGGGTACACTTAGATTATCTGTAATGGCCAGATCAGCGGTTGTAACTACCGTGCAATTATCATCAGTGTTTGCGACATATAAGCCCGCTGGATTGAGATATTCGACCAGCATCGGCATAGACAGGTCGATAAGTTCTGAGCCATGAATATTACCCATCTTGATACGACCGAAACGCGATTCAACGGGTAGCGGTTGCAGCGTAAAGGTGCCAGTATTAGTGACGGCATCGAGGTCGGTTACGTCGGTAACGATCAGGTCGATGTCTGAGTTAAACGGGGATATTTCACTGTTGGCGTCCCTGTCGTATATAAACTGATCATTGGCGAATTCAAAATTGAAAGTGCCGTCCGCATTATCAGTAATATTATATAAACCGACGTCCTGCGTATAGCTAAGCGCCATCAAGGTTAAACTATCCGAGCCAAGCTGGGTGCCGTCCGAGGTGGGATTGGTCAGGGTGATGCTGGTGTCGTCGAGCTTGGCCCAGATGCCGGTATAATTCTGCGTCACTGCTGGCACAGCCAGACCGTTCAATGCACTGACTTCAAATGATGGATGTATCACATCGTAGGTGAAGGATTCGCCGATAGAAGTATAAATGACGCAGGTATTGGCCAGCATCCCATCGACTGTCGACGATATCAGCAACGAGGCCGGTGTAAACCGACCGACAATAATATCATCTCCGACCAGATCTGCAGTCGCTTCTCCAAGGTAGTCGATTGCGGAAGCCTGCAAGGTGAAGCTTCCTACTTCGGTATATTGCAGATCGCTAGGCGTGGACGAGCCCGCGCTAAAATCTGCCAGTATAATCCCACCGTTAATCAGATTACCGGGTACTCCGGTTGCCGGTTCGAACCCGATTAAGGAGACACTCAGTGTCGTATCCCAGGCGTAGCTTGGCACAATAGTATTGTTGGCGTAAATACCGGTATCCAGAATACTATCATTGTCGAGATCATCTCCGGCGTCCCATAAAACTGACGAAACCGTTGCCGAAAAATTCGACCCGGCAGTGGTGAAAATTCCACCGACAGGCGTATTAGCACCGGGATTAACGGTTGCGCCGGCAATAATATTGGTTATTGCCAGGCCAAAAGGTATCACCGTTTGCTCGGCCGAAGTCCCGGCTATGGTTATATCTGCAAAGGTATTGGATATATCCGCCAGCTCGATCGTAAACTTGCCAATATCAATGGTTGCCAATGTGACATCGGCGACGCCATTGACAAAAGTGATATTACCATTATTCACCAGTGGATCAGCCGCGGGAAGGTTGTTCCCTGCCAGTGTCGGGTCATTTAGACTGGGATCGGAGGCATTTTTTGTGCGCCACATCTTCAGAGGCTTCAGGCCCGTGTAACCGGTTGCAACCCCGCAACCCACGATAGGGTCCCTTCGAATCATCTGAATTTGGTAACTGTGATTACGTCCTGCTACTGGTACATCATCTCCGGCTACCAGAAGATCATTATCAATAATTGTAAATGCGTTGTCACTGAAGGTTATATTACTGGAAATCGTTGTTACCGGTACCGCTGCATCACTCACTGAAATGTTGAGTGTTTCCGCATGATCATTCGCGATAGCCAGCGTAACCGAACCAGTATCGAGTAGGTCGAAGGTATAACCCGCGCTCCCGTTATCGTCATTATCCGGATTTGGATTTATGTTATTGGTCGCTGTCACGGTACTGAAATTACCATTTGCGCTACTGGTGGTTATAGATATCGTGCCCGTATAATCGGTAACAGGATTGTTACCACTGTCCTCAGCGGTCACCGTGAAACTAAATGGGTTACAGGTATTGGCCGCGCCCGCGCCGACATTGATATTAAAATGATCGACGGCCAGACAAGCTCCCGAGGCGTCAATATTAACGTTGTCTATGGCTATCTGTTCGGGGGAACCACCATAACAGCAACCGGTGCCCAGGCCGGAATCGGCTTCATTATTGAACCTTAGCCGTATCTTGGTATTTACGCTGATATAGGGCGTCAGATCATAAGACCTGGAAGCGGAGATATCACCGATACCCCGAATGTCTTCGAGAACCGTCCAGGCTGCTCCCCCATTGGCCGACGCCATAACCACGAATGAATCTGCCGGATCCACACCGCCCGAGGTGGTGAAATCAAATGAGAAAGTCGCACTGGTATACGCGCTCAGGTTTAACTCGCGCTCGACGCCGGGATAATTCTGGCTTTCGGGTGAATGGTTATTCATTACCAGTTGGCCGCCGAATATTTGTATATGGCCAGCATTTGGATCCGGGCTCGCTTCCGGGATGGTGGCACTGGTGCCCTCGTATTCATCCCAGTTGCCAGTGAAATTGGTATCACCATCATTATTGGCATATGAGCTGGCACTGAATTCATCCCTGAATGTGGCGGTACAGACGGGTGCAATTATGGTTAATTCATTGGTCGTGGCATCGGTTACAGTGTTGCCCGCACCATCGTCAGAGGTGGCGACCACATCGTATACCCCAATCGCAAGTGGTGTGGCTGCACTCAAATCCAGGCTCCAGTCATCACCTGAATTGGTTAGTTCGGCGCTCACCCCGAGGATATAGTTTATACCATCGACCAGCACCGTAAAGCCACCGGCGGACCCCGCGCTATCGAAGGTTCCGGTAACAATCGGGGTAGTATCCGATGTGGTTAAACTATCCACCGTTGGTACCCCGACACCACAGGCCTCGATTTGAAAATTGTCGACATGAAATCTCTCGTTATTGGCTAAATTACTGGATGTTATTAGCCTGACCTCGAAATCGACCGCCAACACCGAAGGATCGATGACCAGACTGGCTGAACCCGTATTGACCGCTGGACCGGCATACCTTTGTAAAAGCTGCCAGCTACCACCGCCTGACCTGACTTCTATGTCGACATAATCGGCCGCATTGTCAAAGCCTTGCTCCTGGTAATCAAAGGTTAAGGTGGCGCTAGAATAGCTACTCAGGTCGGCGCTCCGCGAGATCGACCGATCGTTATCCTTGACTCGCAGTCGATTTGCGTTGGTAATGCGGATATCACCACTAGCCGGATTTC
>Ga0255048_10000104_pt1 | contig 56706 bp, 57 predicted proteins | sample JV7_2_2_MG_FD_183619 | JGI IMG/M metagenome (GOLD analysis project Ga0255048, IMG submission 183619) | Seawater microbial communities from Jervis Inlet, British Columbia, Canada - JV7_2_2 | ecosystem: Environmental > Aquatic > Marine > Inlet | place: Canada: British Columbia | collected 2016-10-06 | reverse complement strand
TCCCTGGAGGGCCTTGAGCATGGGCTTGAGCCTCCCGTAGCCGCCAGGCTTGAGGAGATCGGAGCACACCGTCATCGGCTCCAGGCCGAGCCCAGCAGCGGCGGCCACGTTCTCCCTGGTGATTCCCGCAGAGAACGAGACCTGGACGGAGCCAGCGTGACCGTCGACGCGCAACATCCCAGGGAGGGCCTCGTGGAGAGCGCCGAGCAAGGTCGTCGCCACCACGTGCAGCGGCGCCCCCGACAGGTACATCGGATCGTCCGGCATGAAGTCGCGATGGTTCTCCACGACGAGGGTGTTGGTCAGCTTGATCCCGAAGCGTCGATCGTGGTCGGCGGCGAAGCGGGTGAGTTCGGTGATGAGCTCGAGACTCCGTCCGAACTGGAGGTCTGCGGCGAAGTCGGCGGGCCGGAGCCGCACTTCGTCGTATCCGAGCACGTCGTGGACGATGGCGTCGACCCGCTCGTACCCGAGCAGCGTCGGGTTCAGCTTCACGATGACGTCGAGCCCGTGCCTCGTCATCAGGTGCTTGGTGATCGATTCGATCTCGTCAGGCGGGCAGCCGTGGAAGGTCGAGAGGGTCACGGTGTCTGCGATACGACGGGGAAACTCGTGGTCACGCCAGGCCGTGAACGGGTCTGGGATGTCGGCGCGCAGTTCGGCGATCGTCGGTGTGGCATCGATGAGGCCGTCGATGAATCCGGCGATGCGATCAGTGGAGACCCCCGCCAGGTCGTAGCCGACGGAGAGGTCGAATACGTGCGGTCCTGGGTCGGTGCCGACGTGGGGGATGAGCTCCTCCCAGCCGCGCATGATCTCGATGATCATCCACGCCTTGACGTACTCCCGCAGGGACTGCTCGATCCGGAGCTCCTGGCTCCACTCGATGTTGTAGCCGACCGTCTCCATGTCGATGCAGGGCCGTCCGATCTCGAGCTCGTCGAGGATCTGCACCGTCTTCAGCTCCATCAGCCTGGCGCCGCCCAGCCATGCCAGGACGAGGTTCTGCGCCAGCTGGGTGTGTGGTCCCGCTGCCGGGCCGAGCGGGGTTGCGGCCCTGCGGCCGAGAAAGTCCATCGTCAGGTCGGGTCCATCGGTGACGTCGAAGATCCGGGCAGCGGGCAGGTCGAAGATCCGCTTGCGGGTTGCCCACTCGTGGGCGACCCGGCCGAGGAGAACGCCGAGGGGCAGGGGAGTGAGCGCCGGGTGTTCTGGGGCCATCGTCAGAGTCTCGCGTGCAGGCGCGCCGCCTGCTCGGCAGCTTTCGCCCGAACCTCGGCGGCGTCGACTCTGGTGGCCTTCCCTGCGCGCAGCACGGGTTCGCCGTCGACGACAACCTCGACCGGTCGCACCCCCGGCGTGAACGCGAGGTGCCACGGGTCCATGGTCTCGTAGGACCAGGTGACCCGGTCCTCGCGGCTGTCCGGGATGAGGGACCACCCGGTCTCCAGCCATGACCAGGCGGTATCTGGAGTCGCAGTCACGTCGACGGTCCTCTGCATCAGGTATGCCGCCCGGAACGAAGCGAGCATGTCGCCGCCGATGCCATCGGTGCCAAGCGCCACGGGATTGGCGAAGCGCGCCGGGTCGGCGTACCCCACGGAGTTGTTCATGTTCGACTCGGGGTTGTGCAGGATCGTGCCCTGCAACCCGTGTTCGGCCGGCAGGTGGACGCAGTGGCTGAGGAGCCACCGGTCGTTGGTGAGGCCACTGAGCCGACCTGCGGCGCCCTGGTCTTCGGGGCCTTCGGCGACGTGGATGTGCACGCCGACGCCGAATTCATCTGCCAGATCGGCCGCGGCGGCGAGCGTGGCGTCTTCGCAGGTGAACGAGGCGTGCGCCCCGACGAGTGCCCGTCGGCCGGATGCGAGGAACCTGCGGTTCTCGGCGAGGCCGCGCGTCGCTCCGTCCGCCCCGTGACGGTCGGTGACTCCGTACGCGGGAAGGACCCGCACCCCGATGGTCGCACAGGCGTCGGCGATCACGTCGAGGCTGCCTTCGATGGCGTTCGGCGATTCATGGTGATCGACGATCCCGGTCGTGCCCGCCTCGAGCGCTTCGAGCGCTCCGAGCATCGCCGACCAGCGAAGCATCTCCAGGTCGAGCGCGGCGTCGAGCCGCCACCAGATCTGCTCCAGGATCTCGCCGAACGACCTCGGGACCCGAGGAGGTGGCGGCATGCCGCGGGCGAGTGTCGAGTACAGGTGGTGGTGGGCGCAGACGAGTCCGGGAGTCGTTGCCGTCATCGGCCGGCGGAGACGGGATGATGGACCGCCATCGGCAGTCGGGTTCGCCACTCCCCGTCGACCTCGTGGAAGGCTGCAGCGACGGCTCCCGCGGTCGGGACCAGACCGATCTCTCCGACGCCCTTGATGCCGTACGGAGCGTCCGGCTGGGGCTCCTCGATCAGGATCACGTCGATCGCAGGGATGTCCTTGGGGCGCAGAATGCCCAGGCTACGCAGTGTCATGTTCGTCGGCCGCGCCTGTTCGTCCGCGGGGAATTCCTCGCTCAGGGCGTAGCCCAGCCCCATGTGGACGGCGCCTTCGATCTGGCCCTCGCACAGGATGGGATTGATCGCCCGACCGACGTCGTGGGCGGCGACCACCCGCTCGATGGCGCCGGTCTCGGAATCGGCAATCACCAGCTGCGCCGCGTAGCCGAACGTCGAATGCAGGACCGGGTGCGTCACGTCGTCTTCGAGCGAATTGGTCCAGTCGATGACGTATTCGCCCTGGTAGTCGACGCCCGGTCGCCTGCCGGCTTCATCGGCAGCGCGGCATGCCGCGGCGATCGATCCCGCGGCCATGAGCGTGCCGCGTGACCCGGTGGTCTGGCCGGCGCCGAGCTCTCGGGTGGTGTCGACCACGACCCGGATCCGGTCGGGGTCGATGCCAAGCTCCTCGACTGCGATTTGGAGGGCGACGGTGTGCACCCCCTGGCCCATCTCGGTCCAGCTGTGGCGAACCTCGACTGTGCCGTCCTCCTCGAATCGCACCACGGCCCTGGCGATCTCGAGGAACCCGTTGCCCAGTCCGCTGTTCTTGAGGCCGAGACCGAGGCCCACCGCCTTGCCTGCTGTGCGGGCCGCCTCGTAGTGCGGTGCGACGGCGTCGAGACAGGCCCGGGCCCCTCGGCTGCCCTCGTCCATGATCTGACCGGGGCCCCACACCGCGCCGGGAGTCACGACGTTGCGCGAGCGCATCTCCCAGCCGCTGATGCCGACCGCGGCGGCAAGGCGGTCCATCACCCCCTCCATCGCAAACTGGGCCTGGTTCGCCCCGAAGCCGCGGAAGGCTCCACACACCGGGTTGTTGGTTCGGGCGGCGATGGACTCGACATCGATGTTCGGCACCACGTAGGGCCCGCTGGCGTGTCCCGCAGCGCGCTCGAGCACCTTCATCCCCACCGAGGCGTACGGGCCGGAGTCTCCGAGCATGCGGGCCCTGAGAGCCACAAGCATGCCGTCGTCGTCGCAGGCCGCCCACATCTCGATGCGAATCGGGTGGCGCTTGGCGTGCATCCGCAGCGACTCCTCACGACTGAGCGTGCACTTGACGGGCCTGCCGAGGAGGTGAGCCGCCAGCGCCGTTTGCGCCTGGTTCGACATGTCCTCCTTGCCGCCGAAGGCGCCGCCATTCGAGACGAGCTCGACCACGATCGTGTTGGTGTCGAGTCCGAGGACGGAGGCGATCTGGTCGCGGTCGTCCCAGACACCTTGCCCTCCTGAGTACACGTGGAGCCTGCCGTCTGTGAGGGGTACGGCGAGCGTGGACTCCGGCTCGAGAAAGGCATGCTCGACGCGCTGGGTCTCGAACGTCTCATGGACGGTATGGGCGGCCCCTTCGTAGGCGCTCGCCACGTCGCCCCTGGCGTAGCTCGACACCGACAGGATGTTTCCCTCGAGTCCCCACACGGCGTCCTCGTCGCTGGAGATCGCCTCGGCCGGATCCGTGAAGGGCTCGTGCACGTAGTACTCCACCGAGACGAGCTCTGCGGCGGCGCGGGCGATGGCACGCGACTCGGCGACGACGACGGCGATCACATCCCCGTAGTACGACGTGCGACCCCCGACGGGAATGAGTACCGGCCAATCCTTGTGGATGAGACCGACCCTGAGATCCCCGGGGACGTCGACTGCGGTGAACACGGCGCTGACGCCGTCGTGGGCGAGCGCCGGAGCGGTGTCGATGGCGACGATGTCAGCTCTGGCGTGATCGGTCAGCCGCAGCGCGGCATGCAGCATCCCCTCGGGGCGCAGGTCGTCGATGTAGCCCCGATCTCCGAGCGCAAGTTCGTGCGCTTCGTACTTCGCCCCGTTCTTCCCGATCCCCCCGGGCAGGGCGGTCGCCGGCACCTGGCCCCCGGTGAGGGTGTCGATGGCGTCGAAGATCTTGGTGTAGCCGGTGCACCGGCATAGGTGGGCTCCGAGCCTTCCCGCCACCGTCGCCCGATCTAGGTCTGCGCCCTTCTGATCGAGGAGCGCCTTGGTGCGCACGAGGATGCCTGGCGTGCAGAAGCCGCATTGCAGGGCGCCGTGTGCGGCGAACGCACCTGCGAGGCGGTCGCGTTCCGCAGGCTCGAAGCCCTCCAGCGTCGTGATCTCGGTTCCGGCGATCTTGGCGAGCGGTGTGACGCAACTCACTCTGGCCTTGCCGTCGACGAGCACCGTGCAGCACCCGCACTGGCCAGACGGCGAGCACCCGTCTTTGGCAGAGGTGACCCCCAGCTCCTCGCGCAGCGCCGCCAGCAGGTTGGCGTGGTCGGCAGCGACCGTGACCGGCTCACCATTGAGGGTGAACCGGACCGTCATGGCTTGCTCCTCATCAGCTCAGCCTATTCGGCGCGGGGGCGATGCCAGGCGAGTCTCCTGCCGTCACATCGTGAGGGCCATGACCGCTTTCTGGGCGTGGAGCCGGTTCTCTGCCTGATCGAACACCCTGCTGTGCGGACCGTCGATGACCCCGTCCGTCACCTCGATGTTGCGATCTGCGGGCAGGGGATGCATGTAGATCGCGTCCTCGTCTGCGAGGGCGATGCGCCGCTCGTCGGTGATCCAGTCGGCGTACTTGGCACTGATCGCCGCCGATTCGTCGAGGTCGTCCGTCGTGAGCATCGAGCCCCAAGCCTTGGCGTACACGACGTCCGCCCCGCTCATCCCTTCGTCGAAGTCTTCGACGATCTCGAAGCTGCCGTGACTCGCCCGTGCGTTCTCCGCGGCCTGCGTCACGATCTCTGGCATGAGCTTGAACTCGGGCGGCCTCGTGAGCCGGACGTTCGCCCCGAACCTCGTCATGAGCAGGATCACGCTCTGGGGCACGCTGATCGGCTTCTGGTAGCTCGCGGCGTAGGCATAGCTCATGTTGATGGTCAGTTGGGAGGGGTCGCCCTTTTGCTCGATGATCGTCAGGAGGTCGGCGAGTGCCTGGAACGGGTGGTACCAGTCGCACTGCATGTTCAGGACAGGAACCCTGCTGGCTTCGGCGACGGCACGGATGTACTCGTTCCCGATGCCCCAGTCGACGTTGCGGATGGCGATCCCGTCGTTGTAGCGGCCCAGGATCTCTCCGATCTCCTTCCAGGTGTCGCCGTGGCCGATCTGAGTGGTGGTGCTGTCCATGAACATCGCGTGACCGCCGAGCTGGGCCATGCCGGCCTCGAAGCTGGCCCGCGTCCGCGTGGACGAGAAGAAGAACAACATGGCGAGAACCTTGTCGCGCAGCAGGGCGTGCGGCTCGCCGACGGCCCGCTTCCGCTTGAGGTCGAGCGCGACATCGATGACGGTGTTGAGCTCGTCGCGTGTCCACTCCTGCGTGGTGATCATGTCCCTGCCGCGGAGGTGGGTCTGCATCAGCTGCTCCTTGTATCTGGTTTCATGTGCCGGTCTGTTTGCGGATGAGGCGGAAGCGAACCAGGTCGTCGCGGAACCACGAAGTGGCGCGCACCACGGCCGCCGATTCCTGGTCGTAGCCGGTCTCGTCAAAGCGGAGCACCGCCGTTCCCGGTGCGATCTCCAGTTTGGTTGCGATGTGGTCATCGACTGCCACGGGGACCAGTTCGGACAGGTAGTACGCCAGATTCGTGCCGGAGCGGGCCAGGAATTCGTAGATGGGGACGGCCGCCGCGGCATCGTCGAGCCCGGTTGCCCGCTCGGCGGCGAGCCGGTTCTCGGTGAGCACCACCGGCACGGCGCCTTCGAGGAAGAGCTTCTCCACCATCACCATCGAGCTGTTCGGGGCTACCCCCAGGGCTGCGACATCGGCGAGATCGGCATCTTCGGTGGTGACGCCGAGGACCGAGACGGCCGGGGTGTAGCCGTGGGCCTCGAGGAGGGCCTCGTACGACCACACCTCGTCGACGCGCGAGTGGATCTGCAAGCCGTGCTCGTTGACGAATGTGCCGGAACCCTGCCGCCGGATCACGACCCCTTCGTGCTCGAGCCGGCTCAGGGCGTCGCGCACCGTGGTGCGGCTGACGCCGAGCTCGTCGGCGAGATCCGCCTCGGGCGGGATGCGCCCGTCGGCGAAGTCGTGCTCTGCGATGCGCTGCTTGATGTGCCTGCGCACCTGTTCGGTGAGGGTCGGTCCCCTGCTGATCATGTCTCGACGCTCGGTTCCGGTTTTGGTAGAGTCATCATATTGTATGGTTGTATAACCAATTCCACCACGATCGTATCGGCGGGGTGCCGGTCTGTCCACACGCCCCGTCATGAGGAGGCCACATGCGAAGCTTCGCCGGACGCGACATCCTTTCCCTGAACGGCTTCGAGCGCAACGAGTTCGAACACGTCTTTGCGACCGCCGACCGCCTGGAGCCCATCGCCCGGGAGCGGCGCAACGCCGATCTGCTGAGCCACAAGACCCTGGTGACGGCGTTCTACCAGCCGTCGACGCGCACTCGGCTGGCCCACGAGGCGGCGATGCACCGACTCGGAGGTCACGTGACCGGCTTCTCCGACGCCAAGATGACCCGGGCCGGAGACTTCTACCAGGAGTCGATCAAGGACACCGTCCACATGCTGGAGTACTACGGCGACGCCCTCGTCATGCGCCACTTCCAGCAGGGGGCACCGCACGAGGCGGCCCGTTGGGCATCGATCCCGGTCATCAACGCTGGGGACGGCTGGGGTGAGCACCCCACCCAGGTCCTCACCGACCTCTACACCGTCTCCAGGGAGAAGGGGACGATCGACGGCCTCACGTTCGTGTGCATCGGTGACCACCGCATGCGGACGATGCACTCGATCGGCTACGCCTTGTCACAGTTCGACGCCGAGATGGTGATCCTCGCCCCCGAGGAGATGGCCCCGACAGCGGAGTTCCTCGCCGAGCTCGACGAGCTGGGGACCAAGCACCGCATCGTCGACCATATCGACGAGGTCATCGGCGAGGCCGACGTCATCTACATGGAACCGGTCGTGCAGCCCGATTACACGAAGTCGCGCGATGAGGTTCCGGATGACTACGGCCTCACGCCCGCCAACTACAAGATCACGCGTGAGGTGATGAGCCGGGCCAAGGGTGACTCGATCATCCTCCACTCGCTGCCCCGGATGGACGAGCTGCTCGAAGAGGTCGACAACCTGAAGCACGCCAGGTACTGGCAGGAGGCCTACAACGGTGTCGTGATGCGCATGGCCCTGCTGGCCCTCGTCCTCGGAGCGGTGGAGTGACCGAGGAGCGAAGACCTCGGGCCGTGGTCGCCATCGGGGGCAACTCGCTCATCACGGACCCAGAGCACAAGACGGTCGAGGATCAATACCTCGCCGCGGGCGAGACCGACCACCACATCGCCGGAATGGTTGCATCCGGGTGGGATGTCGCCATCTCCCACGGCAACGGCCCGCAGATCGGCTTCATCATGCGCAGGTCCGAGCTGGCGGCTCACGAGCTGCACGAAGTGCCTCTGGACGTCTGTGGAGCAGACACGCAGGGTGCGATCGGGTACATGCTCCAGCAGAACCTGGTCAACGACTTCCGTGAGATGGGGATCGACCGGGCGGTGGCAACCGTGGTCACCCAGGTCGAGGTGAGTCCGGAAGATCCTGCATTCGTGACGCCTACCAAGCCGATCGGGTCCTTCCTCGACGAGGCCGAGGCCAAGCGGCGGCGGGATGAGGAGGGCTGGGACGTCGTTGAGGATGCCGGACGCGGTTGGCGCCGGGTCGTCGCCTCGCCCCAGCCGGTCGACATCCTCGAGATCGGCGTCATCCGAACGCTGCTCGACGCGGGCGTCGTGGTGATCGCGGTGGGCGGAGGCGGCATCCCGGTGGCTCGTGACGAGTCAGGCGATCTGCGCGGCGTGCCCGCGGTGATCGACAAGGATCTCGCATCGGCGCTCCTGGCGACGGAGATCGAAGCCGATCTCCTGTTGATCTCGACTGCGGTGGAACAGGTGGCGCTGCGGTGGGGGCAGCCCGACCAGGAGTGGGTGTCCGAGATGACCCTCGCCGAACTCGAGCGCTACCTCGCAGAAGGCGGGCACTTCGCGGAGGGGAGCATGGCTCCCAAGATGCAAGCAGTCGTCCAGTTCCTCCGCAGTGGCGGGAGCCAGGCGATCATCACGAATCCTCAGCAGATCGAAGCGGCGATCGCCGGCACGGCCGGGACCCGCATCGTGCGATGAGCCACGTCGTGGAGCTGGCGTGCGTCGTCTGCGGATGGACGGCGGATCCTGCTGACGCCGGGTACGTCTGCCCCCACCACGACAACGAGGGCATCCTGGACGTTCGATACGACTACGAGGCTGTCGCTGTAGAGATGTCGAAAGACAGCTTGGCCGCCGATCGCGATCAGACGATGTGGCGGTACCGGGCGGTCCTGCCGGTGCCTGCGGGCGCCGCCGTACCTCCGCTCACGGTGGGCGGCACGCCCCTGTATCCGGCTCCCCGGCTCGCCGCGCAACTCGGCGTGAGTGCGGTCTGGGTGAAGGACGAAGGACGCCAGCCCACGGCGTCACTCAAAGATCGGGCTTCAGCCATGGCGGTCGTCAAGGCGCATGAGGCCGGTGCGGACGTCATCACCACGGCGAGTACCGGCAACGCCGCCGCGGCTCTGTCGGGGCTCGCGGCCAGCGTGGGATTGGACAATGTGATCTTCGTACCCGCCAGCGCTCCGGAAGCCAAGGTGGCCCAGCTGCTGGCCTATGGCTCCACGGTGGCTCTTGTGGACGGTTCGTACACCGAGGCTTTCGACCTGTGCATGCAGGCCGCTGATCGGTTCGGCTGGTACAACCGGAACACGGGCTTCAACCCATACATGACGGAGGGAAAGAAGACCGCGGCGTGGGAGATCCTCGAAGCCCTCCAGTGGGATCCTCCGGATGCGGTGTTCGTCTCCGTTGGCGACGGCTCGATCATCGGCGGGTTGCACAAGGGGGTGAAGGACGCGCTGGCGCTGGGCTTCATCGACAGGACCCCGCGGATCTTCGGTGTCCAGGCTGCAGGGAGTGACTATCTGGTCCAGGCCTGGGAAGGCGGAGAGGACGTACTGACGAAGCCGCCGATCACGGCGGTGACCGTCGCCGATTCGATCAGCGCCGATCTGCCGCGAGACCGGATCAAGGCATTGGCCGCAGTGGTCGAGTCCGGAGGCGCCTATGTGCGCGTCACCGACGACGACATCTTGGCCGCGGTGCCCGTGCTCGCCAGGGGATCCGGCGTCTTCGCCGAACCGGCAGGAGCCGCGGCCTACGCCGGACTGGTCCAGGCGGTGGCCGATGGGCTCGTCGGCCCTACCGACCGCGCGGTCGTCGTCGCGACGGGCAGCGGGCTGAAGGACGTGGCCTCGGCGATGCGTGCCGTGGCCGCAGCAGGGACGATGCCGATGCGCGTCTCCCCGACGATGGAATCGCTGGAGCGAGCGCTCAGCTCGAGAGGAGTCGCATGATCGACCTCACGATCAACGAAGCAACACTGGAGTCGGCCGTGACCCGCGCTCGGGAGCGCAGCATCCGCATCCCGACGTTCCGGCAGATGCGCGACCCGTCCCTCATCCCGGACGATGTGACGTCCGCGCTCGGCACGGTGGGGCTCTGGGATCTCGACCCGCTCAATCTGTTTCGGATCGGCTGGCACAACGAGCCCGCAGAACACGGGGGAGGTTTCGGTCCGGTGAACACGATCGAGCTGCCCCCCGAGATCACCGGCGTCGACGCTCGGATCATCATGCTCGTCGGCAAGTGGTTCCCGACGGGAGCGCACAAGGTCGGTGCCGCCTTCGGTTGTCTCGTCCCCCGTCTCGTCACCGGGCAATTCGATCCAGCCGTTCAGAAGGCCGTGTGGCCGTCCACAGGGAACTACTGCAGGGGCGGGGCGTACGACTCGAATCTGCTCGGCTGCGAGTCGGTAGCGATCCTGCCCCAAGGCATGAGCCGGGAACGCTTCGAGTGGCTGGAGGGCGTTGCCGGCGAGATCATCAAGACGCCTGGCACGGAGTCGAACGTCAAGGAGATCTTCGACAAGTGCAACGAGCTCAGGCAGTCCGGTGAGGATCTCGTCATCTTCAACCAGTTCGACGAGTTCGGGAATTACCTGTGGCACTACGCCGTCACCGGCCCTGCGATGGTGGAGGCGATCGAGGCAGCGATGGGCCCGAACGATCGGTTCCGTGGTGTGACGCTGACGACCGGGTCGGCGGGGACGATCGGGTCAGGGGACTATCTCAAGCAGGTGTATCCCACGGCAAGGATCGCGGCGGGGGAGGCGGTGCAATGCCCCACGATCCTCTACAACGGCTTCGGTGAGCACCGGATCGAGGGGATCGGCGACAAGCACATCCCCTGGGTGCACAACGTGCGCAACACGGACCTGGCCATCGGTCTCGACGACGAAGCCGCGGTCGGGCTCATCCGCCTGTTCAACGAGCCAGCCGGAGTGAGCTACCTCGTCGATCAGGGCGTCAAGCCAGACCTCATCGACCAGTTGCCGCTGCTCGGCATCTCCGGGGCTGGCAATCTCCTGGCGGCGATCAAGTTCGCTCGCTACTACGAGCTCACGGGGCGCGACGTCGTCGTCACCGTGGGAACCGACTCGATGGAGATGTACGGGAGCCGGCTCGCGGAGCTGAACGAGGCGCGCGGCGGTTTCACGATGCTCGATGCTGCCGCGACGTATCACCGCTACCTGCTGGGCGCTGCGATCGATCATGTGCACGAGCTGAGCTACTACGACCGCAAGCGCATCCACAACCTGAAGTACTACACATGGGTGGAGCAGCAGGGCAAGACGTACGACGAGATCCAGGCGCAGTGGTACGACGAGGACTACTGGACGGGCATCCAGGCGATGGTGGATCCCATCGACGACCTCATCACTGCCTTCAACCAGCGCGTCACCGCATGACGCTGCCGTTCTTGCGTAAGAAGACGGCGTTATACGCCGGATTCTTACGCAAGAAGCGGAGGGGTGGTCAGCGGGCTGCGGGCGTTGCGGCGCGCTCGGTCATGACCGAGCGCACGTCGGTGATGTCTCCGGGCGACGATTGCGACGCCTTCCAGTAGCAGAACCCGGTCGGCAGGAAGAAGACCATCGACAGCGTCAGCGACGCCGCCCAGTTGACCGGTGGCGGCAGGGCGCGCGACATGCCGGATGCCAGTGAAGACGACGCCCATGTGCCGAAGGAACGACCGCCGCCGTTCGCCAGGTTGCCCAGACCGAACACCGTGCCCCGATGCTCCGGGAGGTTCACGTCGGTGATCAACGCAAACCAGTTGGGAGAGTCGGCCGATGTGAAACCGAGCGCCAGCAGTGAAGACAGGAACGCGATGGCGACCCACGGGTTGGTGACCATGGCGACGAGCACCTCTCCGAAGAGCGTCACCGTGCCGGCTCCATCGGTCAGCTCGATGCCGCGAAGCGGCACCCAGAAGAAAATCAGGAAGAACGGGATGGCGCCCATGATCCCGATCGTGGAGACCAGCGCACGTCCCCGCAGCGAGCGCCGTTGCGCGGCGTCGCCGATCATGCCGCCGATGATCGACAGCACGCCGCCGACGATGAAGATGCTCGCCAGGATGCCTCCCGCCTTCGTGGCCGTCTCCATCGAGTACCCCTCAGCGAGGACCTTCTCCTGATACAGCCTCGTCGACCACGTGAGCGCCCCGTACGCGACCTGGGCAGTGATGCCCTGCAGGATCAGCCACAGATTGGTGCGGCGCCGCAGCAGGATCGGGATCTGGGAGCGGTCGATGCGATGCTCGTATTCCCCGCCCTCCTCGTACAGCGCTTGGAGTTCCGGCTCCTTGTACCCCCGCGGCGGGTCGAACGTGAACAGGTACAGGAAGGCGAAGAGGAACCCGAGGACACCGACGACGACGAAGGGGAGGCCAGGGTCGGACGCGCCCAGTTGGCTGGCGACGAGGAGCCCGATCAAGCCCCCGATGCCCTGGGCCAGGCCCCAGAAGCTCATCGCCAGGCCCCGCCGCTTCGGCCCGATGAAGTCCGAGATGACCGAGAACCCGACGCTTGCGATCGAGCCGAGACCGAAGGCGGCGACGATCTGCCAGAACAACAACAGCCAGTAGGTGTCTGCAAAAGACGACAGGATCTCCGCTGCGGCCCAGATAGCGGTACCCCACAGCAGGAGCGGCTTCCTGCTGCGCGAATCGCCGATGTAGCCCCATCCCACGGCCGTCACCGCGGTCACGAACACCTGGGCGGCAACGATGAAACCGACGGCAGCAGCACTGACGCCAAACGCCTCCTCGATGCTGCCAGACATCGCCAGGAGCAGTGCCAGCGCGCTGTTGTCGAGGGAAGCAAGCACGATGAAGACCACGATCGTGTACACGACGTGCGCCCGGTTCCCCCACCATGTGGGCTTGAGAATCGTCGTGCTCATCTCACGGGCTCCTGGTCGTGGCGGCCCGTTCAGGGTCCCCGATCGCGGTGTGGAGGCCTATCGGGGGAGTACCCGATGGGCTCCGGGATCCCGGTAGCGCATGATCAAGAGACGATCCGACCAGGAGGTACCGATGACCGAGACATCCGTGGCCATGGCACTCGTGAAGGTGGCCGTGATCATCGTCGGGGCGTGCATCGGTGTCGGTGCCGTCGACCTCGTGCGTCACGGAGCGTCGGGACCGTCGTCTGGGCGGACGAAGCCGGTCTCGTAGGCCCTCGCGGTCAGTTCGTGCCTGCTGGCGACCCCGAGCTTGTCGAAGATGTGCTTCATGTGGGTCTCCAGCGTCTTGACGGAGATGTCGAGTTCCTTCGAGGTCTCCCGGTAGCTGTAGCCGCGGGCGATCAGCCCGACGACCTGGCGCTCCTTGGGAGTCAACCGATCCAACCCGGAGGCTGCCACGTCGATGTCGTCGTCGATGTCGAGCAGGTACCCGGCAACTTCCGGGGCGATCGGGCGCTGCCCGTCGAGGGCGGCTTCGATGTACTCGGGCAGTTCGTCGCTGTACGTCGATTTGGTGACGTACCCGTCCACGCCTGCGGTCAGGAGACGGATGACGTCGTCGCGCGACGACGACACCGTGAGCGCCAGGAACACCACGTCCGGGTGGGTCTGGCGGACGCCCTCGATGACACTGGCACCTCCTCCTCCTGGCAGCCGGACGTCGAGCAGGACGAGGTCGGGTTCCCGCTCCCGGATCAGGTCAATGGCCGGCTCGACGGCGTCGGCCTCGCCGACGATCTCGTATGCGTCTCCAAGGATCGCCCTGGTCCCAGCACGGACCAGATCGTGGTCGTCGACGAGGAACACGCGCACGCGGTCTTCGCTCATGCCGGAACCTCCAGACTGACGTCGGTGCCGGAGCCGATCTCCGAGCGCACTGCGACCGTGCCCCCGACGTCTTCCAGGCGGCGCAGCCGGGTGGAGATCTCGCCCTCGTACCCCGACCCTCGATCGCGCACGTGCACGATCGCCGTGCCGTCGTCCACCTCGGCGTAGAGGTCGATCCGGTCCACCCCAGCGTGTTTGGCCGCGTTGTTCATCGCCTCGCGAGCCGCCGCCACGAGGGCTTCGAGCTCCGACGTCAGCGGGGCGTCGTCGCGGACGACCGCTTCGATCTCGATACGTTGAAGGTCCTCGATCTCATCGCGGGCGACGAGCAACGCCGCGGCAAAGCTGCGTTCGTACGGAGACGTGAGCTCGCCGATGGTGCGCCGCAGTTCGCGCTCCTGGCGGCGGGCCAGGTAGCGCACCTCGGCGGCATCATCGGCATCCCGGCGGATGACGTGCAGGGTCTGCAGCACGGAATCGTGGAGCTTCGTCGCCAAGCTGGCCCGCTCTTGGTGGCGTGCCTTGTCTGCCTCCGCTCTGGCGACTGCCGTCTGCGCTTCAGTCGTTGCCTCGTCGGCGGCACGCAACGCCTCGACGGCCCAGCCGAGGACGATGGCGAACACCACGAACACGATGTTGCCGAGCGTCGGCACGAGGTTGCGGCTGCCATCGACTGCGTACATCACGACCTGGTGGCCGAAGAGCACGAGCGACGCTCCGACCGCATACTTGACGCCGCCGGCGTACGCGGCCACGAGGATCCACGACATCGGATACCCGCCGTGAAACAGGTCCTTGGCCCCTGCGTAGAACGAGGCGCTGGCCACGAGCAGGGCGACGACACCGTCACCGAACACGAACCACGGAGAGCGCATCGGGTCGTCGGGGTTGCGGGCGGCAACAACCGTTGCCACCGTCCAAGCTGTTGCCAGGAGCAGGGCCCCGACGGCGACGGCGGGGTTGGCGCCCGGGTCGTCGACCACCGTTGCGACCACCAGCATCGCCATCCACAGCAGACCGAGAACACGGAAGATGACGACGACGCGCCGCAGCGTGTCGTCGATGGGTTGAGACTGCGCCTCCTCATCCCGCCTGTTCATGGCCAGCACGGTACCGGACGAGGGAGCCGGGCAAAGGCCATGCCACGGTTCAGGCTCCCGCCGGCTCCTCAGGAGGCGCGGTTCCGCTCTTGCTCTTGCTGCGTCCGAACGGTGCCCACGCCGCCATGACGAGACCGAGGATGATCCCGATGAACGGCAGGGCGACCATCAGCCAGCTCTCGAGCGGGATGATGCCGTAGAGGAACAGCGTCAACGCCAGGAAGATGCCGAAGAAGAAACCCGAGATGACTCCGAGGATCGGTCGACCCCTCATGAGGGCTTCACCCCCTTCGTGATGCCTGCCGACAGCAGGATGACTCCGAACAGTGCGGTTCCGGCAGCCGCCACGATGCCGACTACGCCGGGTCCGCCGTCGAGGCGCACGGTCCAGACACCGACGCATTCGTCGGCACTGCCGTGCTTGTGGTTGGCGCGGACCTTGATGTCCCCGGTGCCGGGAACGATGCCGGGAACCTCGTACGTGTAGGAACCGCTCGCCGAGTCTTCGCCAGGTTGGGCGTTCCCCGACCAGCCGGTGATGCCGACCCACACCGGACCGATCTTGGCAGCGACGCCGCCGGAGAAACCGATCTCCTTGTCCGCGTCCGCCGCCGCACGTTTCGCCTCACCGGCATAGCGCACGGTGTCTTCTCGCGGCACGACGATGACGGTGCTCTCCGGGGTTGTTTGGTCGATCACCGTTCCGTCGGTGAACGTTGCGCTGCCCGAGCACTCTCCTGCCTTGAGCTCGGCGCTCGCTGGAGCAGCCAACACGGCAATGAACACAGCCGTGAGCGCGGTGAGCAACCCCATCGAGCGGAGCCGTGGTCCGGTACGTGGTCGCACGTGTCCCCCTTTCCTCGGTGGGCATCCTACGCGGTAGCCTCGCCGCGATCCCGTTATGACCACACCTGCCTGGATTCCTGACGAAGCGACCGTGGCAAGGGCCAACCTCTCCGCCGTGATAGCGGAGCGCGGATTGGAGTCTGTGATGGCTCTGCACCGCTGGTCGGTCGACCACCGATCCGAGTTCTGGGAGGCGGTGCTCGATCGGCTTGGCATCGACTTCGCAACCGCCCCGCGGGCGATCCTGGAGGGCTCCGCACAGCACCCCGTGTGGCTGCCGGGCGCACGGCTGAACGTCGCCGCTGCTGCCCTCCGCGGGCGTCCCGATGCCCTTGCCATCATCGCCGCCGCTGGTGGCCACACCATCACGCTCACCGGGGCCGAGTTGGCCGGAGCGGCCGGGCGGTTTGCTGCCGGCTTTCACCGTGCCGGGTACCGGAAGGGCGACCGCGTCGCCATCGCCATGGTGATGAACGTCGAGTCCGTGATCGCCTACCTCGGGACCGTGCTTGCGGGAGGAGTCGTCGTCTCCATCGCCGACTCGTTCTCGTCTGCCGAGATCGCCACGCGGTTGCGGCTCACCGATCCCGTTGCCGTCGTGACGCAGGACACTCTCGCCAGATCGGGACGTGCGCTCCCGATGTACGAGAAGGTCACTGCCGCCGGTGCTGCGCGCTGCATCGTCGTCGACACCGGAGGCGAAGTTGCGCTGCGCAGCGACGACATGACGTGGGCCGCCTTCATGGCGGAGGACGAAGCGGAGCCGACGGTCTGCGCCGCCGCCGACCACACCAACATCCTGTTCTCTTCCGGCACCACTGGAGATCCCAAGGCGATCCCGTGGAATCACCTCACCCCACTCAAGGCCGCCATGGACGGCCACTTCCACCAGGACATCCATGCCGGAGACGTCGTTGCCTGGCCCACCAACCTGGGATGGATGATGGGTCCGTGGCTCATCTATGCCGCGCTCGTCAACGGTGCTTCGCTGGCGCTCTACGACGATGCCCCGGTCGGCCGGGGCTTCACGCGTTTCGTCGCAGACGCCGGCGTGACCGTGCTCGGCCTGGTCCCTTCGATGGTGGCGGCATGGCGTTCCGCAGGAGCCCTCGACGGCGTCGATTGGTCTGCAGTCCGAGTGCTGTCCTCGACCGGCGAGGCGTCGAATCCTGAGGACAGCCGGTGGCTCATGGAGCGGGTCGGGGCGCCGATCATCGAGTACTGCGGCGGCACGGAGATCGGCGGCGGCTATATCACCGGCTCCGTCCTGCAGCCGGCGTTTCCCTCGCAGTTCACCATGCCGGCACTCGGGCTCGACCTGCGGATCCTCGACGAGACGGGGGGACCGACAGACCTCGGAGAGCTCTTCATCGTGCCACCATCGATCGGCTTGTCCACAGAGGTGCTGAATCGTGATCACGACGAGGTGTACTCGGCAGGGCTCCCTGAGGCCGATGTCCCGCTGCGCCGGCACGGCGACCAGATGGAACGCACCCCGGAGGGGGGATATCGGGCTCACGGCCGCACGGACGACACCATGAACCTGGGAGGGATCAAGGTGTCGTCGGCGGATCTGGAGCGCGTGGTCGGGACCATCGAAGGCGTCGCCGAGACAGCTGCCATCGCAGTGGCTCCTCAGGAGGGCGGTCCCGACCGCCTCGTGGTGTATGCCGTGCCCGCTTCGGGGTCACAGGCAGACCCGGACCACTGGCGTGTGGAGATGCAGCATGCCATTCGCACCCAGCTCAACCCGCTGTTCCAGCTCGACGAGGTCGTCGTCATCGATGAGCTGCCACGAACCGCCTCACAGAAAGTCATGCGTCGCACGCTGCGGGCGCGGCACGAGCGATGAAGCCGGTCGCCGTCCTCCGCAACGACCTCCAGGTGCCACCGGGCCACCTCGGCGACGTGCTCGATGAGCGCGGGATCGACTGGGTGCTGGTCAGGCTCGACGCCGGAGACGCGGTTCCGACGGTGCGCGACGTTTCCGGAGTCGTTGCTCTCGGTGGGCACATGGGTGTCTACGACGAGGCGGCCTTTCCGTACCTCGATGCGGAGAAGGGTCTGCTCGCGTCCGCCACCGCTGAAGGGTTACCGGTGCTCGGGATCTGCCTCGGGTGCCAGCTCCTGGCGGAGAGTCTCGGTGGTGCCGCCTACCGCGGCCCGGTCCCCGAGGCGTACCTCGGAGTGCTCGCAGTCGGGCAGCACCCGGTGGTCGCCCCCATGGGTCGATCAGCAGTTCTGTCCCTCCATCAGGACACCTGGGAGGTCCCCCAGGGTGGCAGCGTGATCGCCTCCAGTGACGCCTACCCTCAGGCCTTCGTGTTCGGTACGGCGACCGGGATCCAGCCCCATCCGGAGGTCGACGCCCGCATCGTGCGCACCTGGCTGAAGACTCCGTCTGCGGCGGCGCTGGTCCGAGCGGCCGGGCAGGATCCCGATCGGCTGATCGCGGCGATGGCCGCGGCAGACGGCGCCTACCGCGATTTGGCCTGGGAGGTGTTCGGCGCCTGGGTCGACGGCTCGTACCCGAGCTGACCGCATCAGTCGGCAATCGGCCGACCGCGGTCGTCGATCCAGGTCTCGGGATGGACTCCGAGGGCGTCTGCGATCCGATTGATGTAGTTGAAGTAGCTGCACACCTGCACGGCATCGTGGATCGCACGATCGTTCCATTCGGCGGCGCGCAGGGCAGCGATGTCGTCTGCGCCGCACCCGGCAGGGTCGGAGGTCAGCCGCTCGGCGAAGTCGAGAAGCGCCGCTGTCGCCGCATCAATCCCGGACGTGCGCCAATCGACGGCGAATCGATCCACGAGGTGTTGATCGGCGATCTCCGACCGGAGATCGTGGAGATGTGCCCGGATTCAGTAGACGCACTCGTTCACCTGTGACGTGACGACCGCGATCATTTCGCGCTGCGCCCTGGTCAGCGGCGACGAGCCGACCATGACGGATCCGTAGAGGCGCATCGAGTCGCGCATCACCTCGCCGTTCTGGCTCATGATCGACACGATGTTCCACACCCGTCCCGCACGCCGCACCGCCGTGCCGTACTCCCGTCTGGCGTGGTCGTCTGCCTCGTCTGGCGCCAGGATGTCGATGTGGGGCATGGCCGGACGGTACCGGGGCGGTCCGCCGCGGTCCATGTCGATAGGCTGCCTGCGTGGTCGTGCTCCAGGTTCTCGTCTTCGTCGCGGGTGTCGCCGTGGTGCTGCTCGTTCTCGAGACGGCGATCCGCACGGTCGTGTTGCCCCGCGGAGCTCGCTCCCTCCTCACCGCGGTCGTCTTCCGGACGGTCGGCGCCGTTGTCGGCTTCGTCGCCAAGCGTCAGCGGCGGTACGAGGGTGAGGATCGGATCCGGGCGCTCCACGCGCCGGTCGGGCTCCTGGCGATCGTGGGCTCATGGCTCGTGCTGATCCTGATGGCGTTCACGTTGATGTTCTGGGCGTTGCGGCCAGACGCCGGATGGGGTGCAGCGTTCTTGCTCAGCGGCTCATCCATCACGACGCTCGGGTTCGCTCCGGCGGCGTCGACGATCGAGCAGATCCTGGCGTTCTCCGAAGCCGGCCTCGGATTGCTCCTGTTGACGCTGCTGATCACCTTCCTGCCATCGATCTATTCGGCGTTCTCCGAGCGCGAGACCAAGGTCGGTCTGCTCGAGGTGCGGGCGGGATCTCCGCCGAATGCGGTCGAGTTCCTCCAGCGCTACCACCGGATTGGCTGGCTGGATCAGCTCGATACCGAATGGATCGAATGGGAGGAGTGGTTCGGCAACATCGAGGAGAGCCACACCTCGTATGCCTCGCTGCCGTTCTTCCGATCTCCGGATCCGAATCGGTCGTGGATCACTGCGGCGGGGACGGTCCTCGACGCTGCGGCGCTCTATGCCTCCACGCTGCAGATACCAACACAGGCGCCTGCCGCCGTGTGCATTCGCGCGGGGTTCATCGCTCTGCGCAAGATCGCTGCGTTCTTCGCCATTCCCTACAACCCTGACCCGGTTGCCACCGATGCGATCAGTATCACTCGCGAGGAGTACGACGCGGCCTATGACGTCCTCGCCGAGTCCGGCCTTCCTGTGGTGGCCGATCGCGATCAAGGGTGGCGCGACTTCGCCGGCTGGCGGGTCAACTATGACACCGTGCTCCTGGCGCTCGCCGAGATGGTGCACGCCCCGTACGCCCCATGGTCCAACGACCGGTCCCCGCCAGACCACGCCAGGCGCAAAGCCTCGTGGATGTGGTCGAACCGGCGGGATGCGCGCTCGGCAGGGCCATAATTCGCTGAAAGGAGGGTCGTCGTGGTGGCGGACCGACCGTACGGGTCGCTTCGAGAACGGCTGCAGGGCGTTCCCGGTGTCGTGATGCTGATTGGTGCCCCCGATACGGGTAAGACCACGTTGGGACGGCTCCTGATCGGCGACGCCTTGGATTCGGGAATGACCGCGGCCTACATCGACGGGGACGTCGCCGCCTCGACCGTGGGACCGCCGGCGTGTGCCGGCCTGAAATGGGTGAAGAGCACTGACGACCTCGCCGCGTTGGCCCTCGCCGACGAGCTCCGTTTCGTCGGCTCCACCGAGCCGCAGGGAGTCGTTCTTCCGCACGTGGTGTCCGTCTCTTCGTTGGTGGACATTGCACGACGCTCCGCCGATCTCGTGGTACTCGACACCACGGGCGTCGTGAGTGGTGTTGTCGGGCAGACGCTCAAGTACCACCTGATGGAGTTGTGCCAGCCGTCGCTCGTAATCGCGATGCACCGCGGCGAGGAGCTGGAGCCGATCGTCGGAATGCTGCGCCGGTTCCTGTCGGCGCGGGTCGCCGCAGTGGAGCCTCTACCCGATGTGGTCCCGCTGTCACCGGTCGAGCGGTATGAGCAGCGCACGGCTGCGTTCGCCTTGGCCCTCGCCGATCCGCTCCAGCGCTGGCGCGTGCAGACCACGGTGTTTGCCCCGACGCTGCCAGAGGGGTTTGACCGGTCGCGTCTGCAGTCGATGCTTGTCGGCGTCCTGGACGACAAGGGCCGCTGTCTCGGACTGGGGGTGCTCGAGGTCGACGAAGGCGTCGTTCGGGTCGCGACCCGGTTTGGGGAGGAGATGCGTGGGCTGCGTCTGGGATCGATGCGGGTCGATCTGGCCACGTTCGACACGCAGCGAGTTCGCCTGCGTCAGTTGATCTTCGGCGTCTGAGGCGGACCTCCCTGGCGATCCAACGACATGATCGCCAGTCCGGCATCGAGTCCGTGCACCGTCATGATGCGTCGACCCGGTTGCATCGCGGGCGTGGGGTCTGTCACCTCGAATCCGGCACCGCGCCAGCGCAGGGCCACGACCTCCAGCGGTTCTTCGGTGGCGAGGGCGACGCCGAACACGGCGGCAGCGCGCACGGGGGACTCGATCACCTCGAGCACGGGGCCGACGCGAAAGAAGGCCGTGGGGCGTCCCCGGACGTCCATGCGCAGCCTCGGCTCGGCTCCGATGTCGCTCAGGGTCGCCGTTGCTTCTTCCAGGTCGGGAACGAGGAGAACCACGTGGTCGGTCGTCCAACCGTCGACTGGATCGCCTTCGGTTGCGGGGCATCGTGCGACTGGAAACCGCGGGGTGCCTGCGCGCCATGCCCAGGCCGGTCCGTCGCCATGGACCGCGGTCGTCGGTCCGAACCCTGGCGCCTGGTCGAATCCGAGCGCTTCCCAGGGAACAGGGAGCTGCAGCGTGACGATGCGGGGCAGCGAAGGACTCATCCGACTCCGCCGTGTCGGGACGCGCCAAGGCCCAAGGAACCTCTGCAGTTGCTCCCCGCACTTCCCCGAACGAGGTCTGGCTGCTTCGGCACCTTGGGCCTTGGTGTGTTGATGAAGATACGAACCACGCCTCGCCAATTCAACCCGACCGGTAGGCGGCCTTTTCGCGACTCGGTGATGTGCTTCCTCGGTACCTGATGGTACTTGGGCCCAGATCTGAGACCCGAGGGAGACTTCTCCACATATCCACAGCTATCCACAGGGGGTTGTGCACAAGGCCATGTCGACAAGTTTCTCTGTGCCATTTTTCGCGACGAATTCAGGTTTTCGCGACGAATTCAGGTCTTCGCGACGAATTCAGACGGTTCACTGCTGGAGGATGCCGGCGTACAGCTCGAGGAGCCGATCGGCGGTGGCGGGCCACGAGAAGCGTTCCGCCCAGTGGAGGGCCCCGGCGGAGAGACGATCGGCGAAGTCGGGATGGTCGAGCACCGCGGTGAGCGCTCCGGCGAACGATGTCGGTTCGAATCCGTTGACGAGAATGCCCGCCTCGCTGTCATGGACGACGGAAGGGAGCCCGCCGACGCGTGCGGCAACGACCGGGAGCCCGCAGGCCTGAGCCTCGGCCGCCACCAGCCCGAAGGACTCGCTGCGCGACGGCATCACGAGGACGTCAGCCGCCCGATAGAATTCGGCGAGTTCGTTGTGGGCAACGGGGGGCAGGAACTCGACCCGGTCTCCGACTCCGAGATCATCGGCGAGGCCACGGAGGCCGGAGATCTCGGCCTCTCCCCCGGGACCGCTGGGACCCCCAACGAACACGAGCCGGGGTTCGCCGGTACCCGCGGCGAGGCGGTTGGGCAGCAGCGCCAGCGCCCGGATGGCGATGTCCGGGCCCTTTGTCGCCTGGATGCGACCCACGGACAGCACGATGGGCTCTGCTCCCATGCCGAGCCGGCCGCGTGCCTCGATCTGGTCTCCAGGCGTGAAGATGCGATGGTCGATCCCCGGCGGCGATACGCACAGCCGCTCTGGGCTCGCCGCATAGTGCTCGAGCAGGTCGTCGAATTCGTACGGAGTCGACGAGATCACGCAGTCCGATTGGGCGATGACGTCTTCTTCGGTGCGCACCCGCATGGTGCTGGATTCGGGTTGGTCCGGTCGACGGGTCACGTCCTTCACCCGGCCAAGCGTGTGGAAGGAATTGGCGAGGGGAACGCCGAGGGCCTCCTTCACGATCACCCCGGCCCAGCCCGAGAGCCAGTAGTGGCTGTGCACGAGATCGAACGACGTTCCCGTGGCATCAGCCCACTCGACGACAGCGCGGCCGAAGACACCGGCATGTGCCGGCATGTCCTCGATCGCCATGGGCTCGGCGGGGCCCGCCTCGAGGTGCACGACTCGGTAGCCAGGCTCGACGAGGATCTCATCCGGCAGGTGGTCGGCAGTGAGGCGAGTGAACACCACCACCTCGACTCCGCGGCCGGCCATCGTGCACGCCAGCTCGTTGATGTAGACATTCATCCCGCCGGCGTCCCCCGTTCCCGGCTGGAGAAGCGGGCATGAGTGCATGGCGAGGTAGGCCACGGTGCCGATCACGGGAGGATTCCCTCCAGGGCGTAGAGGGGCCGCGGAGCCGCTCCGAGGCGGAACTTGTACGGCTCATCTCCCTTCAGGAAGTCGAAACGTGTCACGCCTGCACCCGCCCGCGCCTCGATGAGGTGGGCGAGCAGGGCGATCCCAGGCGAGGACGCGGCGACGTCCGACTCGTACGCCGAGTTGTACAGGTAATAGCCCTCGTCATCTTCGAAGCCAAATGCCGCGGCCACCGGTCGTCCCGAGGCCGTCAGCACGTCGAGCACTGCGCCTCCGTCGGCAAGCAGGGCGGCGAAGAACATCTCCGTCTGCTCGGTGAGGAAGGCTCCCTTGTCACCGGGCGCTGAGCGGTGCATGGCGACGAAGGCAGAGAAGGCCCCGGCATCCCGCACCAGACCCAACTCACCGAGGTCGGCGGTACAACGCCGCAGCTTCCTGCGGACTTCATGGCGTTCCTTCTTGCCGATCCCGTCCAGCCAGCCTGCATAACCGGTGTCGAGGGTGAGCACCGCGGCGACCTCGTGGCGTACCGGATCGGCGTGGGCCCCTGCCGCGGCCAGCCCCTCGGCCACGACCTCAGCTGCCTCCGCGGGCAGACTGTCGAATCGGAACCGTCTTCCCCTCACCTCGGGGAGTACCTCTTCGACGGCAACTGCCGCCGCTGGACCGAGCGGGGAGTGGTAGTCGCACAAGTCGGGTTCGCCGGCGAATTCCACCCGACCGTTGCGTATCACCAGAGGCACCAGGCCGGCACCCGGCTCTTCCGCGATGAGGAGACGGTCGCTCGGCCTCGAATACTGATCCCACCAGAGCTCGAGAAAGGCGCGTCGCGGGAAGGGGCCGGGTGCCTCGGCAACCGGCCGCATGGAGAACGAGGGTGAGAACCAATCTTCGTGGATGCGCATGTGTCAGCCGGTGGTGAGGGTACCGACCGACCGCCCCCCACCGAGCACGGTCGGATGCACAACGGGTTCGAGCGCCGCGCCGGCGGCCGCGGAGATCATCCCGAGACGGAGGGCGGCCTCGGTAACCGCGGCGACCGACACGAGATCGGAACCGGACCACGCCTTGGCAACGATTGCCGTTCCTTGCCTGGCGACGGCCATCACGCCTGCAGCACCGATCTTCGCCGGCCCATCCCACCAGCGGCCGAAGAGCCCGTCGGGCCGTGTGGCGTCTGCGACGAGCGCCGGGAAGCGCTGCAGAGCCGCAGCGACCGCGGCGAAGCGGTCGTCTGTGGAGATTCGGGAGAAGGCCGTGGCCAGATCGAGCACGCTCCCGGCGTGCGTCGGTGCCCCGCAACCGTCGATCCCGATGTGTGCGGGCGCCGCTCCTGTGGCGGCAGCGATGACCTCGGAGACGGCGCGCTGGATCGGGTGGTCCGCTTCGGAGTATCCCGCAGTGGGGAGCCCTGCGGAGCGGCATGCGGCGAGCCACCCGGCGTGCTTGCCTGAACAGTTGTGATAGACGGGTTTCGGGGTCCTCGCGCCTCGGGTGATTGCGGTGAGCCTCGCCTCGTCTGCGAACGGCCAGGTCGCTGGCGTGGCGAGGGCCGAGGCATCGAGGCCGGCATCGCCGAGGATGCGGTCCACGATGGCGACGTGGGCCGGGAAGCCGCCGTGGCTGCTGCACATCACCGCGAGGTGCTCCGGTGGAACGGACAGGCCGGCCTCGAGTGCCACCGTTGCCTGGAGGGGCTTGACGGCTGAGCGGAAATAGAACGGCTCGTCCCGATCTCCTACGGCCAACAGCACTGAGCCGTGCTCGTCGACGGCGACGACGGTGACGTCGAACTTGGTCTCTGCGAGGCCGGAGCGTTCCGACCGGAACTCCACCTCAGCTGCTCTTGAGCAACTCGTCCACGTCGGCGAGACCGTCGCGGTAGCGCCGGGTGAGCTCGCCGGTGACCACTTCGTACGCTTCAAAGACCTCGCGGCGTTGCGAGGAGATGTCGTGCTCGGCCTCGGTGAGCAGCGCCTGGATGCGCTCGAGCTCCGAGTCGTCCAGCGTCGGCAGGTGTGCCAGGAAGTCATCGCCGAGCACCTGGTCGATCGTGCGCCTCCCCTCGCCTGCGAACTCCGGTGCCGCGATCTCGAGTTCCCGAGGGGCCCCGTCGCTGCCGGTAGGCATGGTCTCGGCATCGGCGAGGATCTCGGGCAGTGCCTCGATGAGCGACCGGGTCTCTTCGCCGCTCCGGCGCCTGAGCTCGAACGAGAGCAGGTCCATGCGGCCGTGGAGGACCCGCCGATAGAAGGACAGTTCCGTGTCGAGATCGTCGAGGATCGCCCGGCGCGTGCGCAGCTCGTCGAGGGTGACGGCGCTGAGGTCTGCGGTGAACGCCTCGTCTCGCACCTGGTCGATTCGTCTGCGCTGCTCCATGCCCTCTACTTCCGGCACGTCGTCTTCACTGACAGTAGTGCCGCACCGTCGGGTACGGATTGACGGCGGAGCCGAAACCGGGCCGGATCTCGAAGTGGAGATGCGGCGACGTGTAGCGGGCGTTGCCGCTGTTCCCGAGGAGACCGACGGTGTCTCCGGCGGCGACCCGCTGGCCGTCGCCGAGACCGCTCGGGTGCGAATCGAGGTGGGCGTAGTAGTAGAGGTTCCCGTCGTCGCCGTACAGGTAGGACACGAGTCCGCCGAGGTTGACGGTCCGTAGCTTGACGTAGCCGGATGTCACCGCCTGCAGCCGCGTTCCGCGCGGATCGAACATGTCGACGCCCTTGTGGGTCCGACCCCCGGACCGTGCGAACCCCCACGAGTTGATGAAGGACGGCGAGCCGTCGACTGGGCAGAGGAATCCCGGCGTGGTGCCGGGATCGAGACCCGCAGCCCGACCGGTGGAGTTCGCCCGGGCCGCGGCCGCCGCCGCGGCGGCCCTCCTCGCCTGCGCTGCCTTGAACTCGGCCTCCTCGCGTCGCAGCTTGTCCATGGCCGCCCGCTCGTTGGCGTTGGCTTGGGCGTACGCGGCTTCGGCCTGTCGGTCGAGATCGTCCATCTGCTCGACGAGGTCGACCGCCTCGAGCTCGAGCGAGCGCACCGCGGCCTCCTCGGTTCCGAGATCGACCTTGAGGCGCTCCATGTCCCGCTTGATGGCCTCGAAGCGGTCGAGCTGGGCGATATCGCGGCTGGTGGCCATGTCGATGAGGACCTGGGAGGTGAGCAGGTCCTGGATCGACCCGGCCTCGAAGGCGGCGCCGATCAGGCCGGTGTTCCCTGTGGTGTACGCCTCGAGCACCAGATCTCGAGCACGGTCCTTGAGGTCGACGACCTCGCCTTCGTACTCGGTGATGCGGTCGTAGAGCTGAGCCACGACATAGGTGAGTCGCTCCCGTTCGGCGTTGACCTCCTCGTAGCGCACCACGGCGGCGTCCAGCGCCTCGCGGGCCGCCAGCCAGTTCTGGTAGGCACGCGAGCTCACGGCCTCGGCGTACTCGAGCGCGTCTTCTGCCTGCTCGACGTCACGCTCGGTTTGTGCAGACGCGCCGAGCGGGGCGATCGCCAACAGGGCGAACACGAGCAGGGGAACCAACGCGCGAATCCTGCGGGAGCGCATCGAGCGTGAGGCTAGTTGTCCGCAGCGACAACGCACCGTATTCGCCAGCGCTCAGCCGAACACCCAGAGCGTCAACCAGAACAGGGGAGCGGCGACGATCACGCCGTCGACGGCGGTCAGCAGACCGGGAGCAGCCTGGGTGTGGACCACCTCTCCGCGCCGCACCAGGGAACCGAGCGCCCGGCCAGCGATGAGACCGGCTGCCGCGGCAACGGAGCCCAGCAACGCCGCGGCGGTTTCGAGCTCGGAGAGAGCCAAACCGAGGATGATGCCGACGAGCAGGGCGCCGAGCAGTGCACCGACGTTCGGGTCGAGCGACTGGATCTGGGAGCCGAAACTCTGGGCGACCCAGGCGCCGAGGATCCCGGCGAGGGCAATGAGGACGAAGGTGGCAACCGCGGTCGTGGAGATCATGCGGAGCAGCACCAAGCCGCCAGCACCGAGCCCAGCGAGCAGCGCGACGGCGGTCGTGATCATGATCGACTCGATCGCGCGCGCCGCAGCGTCGAAGATCGGCCACGACAGCGAGACGACGACGCCAACGGCGACCCCGGCGGCGAGCCCTTCGAATCCCCAGGCATAGGCGCCGGTCGCGGCGGCCACAGGGGCAAAGAGTGCCGGGAGCACACCGAAGCCTGCGGCTGACGCCGCCTGCTGTTCGGAGAGGTCCCACAGCCACGCGAGGACGGCGCCGACGGCGATCAGCACGAACCACTCGAGGGGCACGAAGGCCGCGATGAAGACCGCAGCGAGGAGTGCGATCGACAGCGAGTTCCGCGAGACGTCTGCGGTCGACGATGCCAACGCCCCCCCGGAGACCGGCGGAATCAGGGCGACCTCATCATCGTCCATGACCGTCGTGCTCTCGTCGGCCTGCTCGCCGTTCACCCACACCTTCGCCGTGTCCAGGCCCGCCGCGAACTGCGCTCCATACCGCTCCGCTGCTGCGGTGAGCACCTCGCCGACGGTCGCACCGGCGACCTCGTCCGACGAAGTCCCTGCTGCCTCGCGGAGGCCGGCGAAGAGACGAAGAGTGGCCATTCGCCCGGAGGGTAGTGCTGGGCGTCACCACGCCTCGTGTTCTGGCGTCAGCCGGTCTGCAGCACCGTCCCGACGCACGGGCCGAATCCGATGCGGTCGCCACCGGTGCCACATTCCGCGCGCATGGTCACCGTGTCGCCGTCCTCGAGGAAGGTCCGACTGTCGCCGTCGTCGAGGCTGATCGTTCTGGTGCCGTTCCACGACAGCTCGAGGAGCGAACCGGCGCTGGCGTCGCCCGGCCCGGAAACCGTGCCAGAGGCGAACAGATCTCCCGGCCGAGTACTGGCGCCATTACTCGTGGCATGGGCGAGCTGTTGGGCCATCGACCAGTACATGCTGCCGAACCCGGTCCTGCTGATGGTGGTTCCGTTCAGGTCGACCGTGAGGTCCAGGGCGACGCCGGTGGGCCCTGTGGTCTGGAGGTACGGCAGCACGGGGGGGTCCTGCGGTGGCGGTGCGACGCGGTGGCCTTGCAGCGCGTGGAGCGGCACCACCCACGGCGAGACCGTGGTCGCAAAGGACTTGCCAAGGAACGGTCCCAACGGCACGTACTCCCAGGCCTGCAGATCGCGTGCCGACCAGTCGTTGACGAGGCACAACCCGAAGATGTGGTCCTCGGCCTCGGCGACCGGGATCGGCTCGCCGTGCCGGTTTCCGGGACCGGTGTAGAAGCCGACCTCGAGTTCGATGTCGAGCAGACGCGAAGGCCCGAACGTGGGTCGATCCCCCGATCGAGGTCGTCGCTGGCCGTGGGGGCGCCTGATCGGTGTGCCCGAGACCACCACGGACGAGGCGCGGCCGTGGTAGCCGATCGGGAGATGGCGCCAATTGGGGGGGAGCGGCTCCTGATCGGGCCGGAACATCTTGCCAACGTTCGCCGCATGGTGCTCCGAGGAGTAGAAGTCCACGAAATCCCCGATCTGCATGGGGAGGCGCATCGTGATCGTCGATTGGTCGATCAGACGGAGGCGGGGGGCTGCGCCCGGATCGCTGAGCAGGTCGACGAGTCGCCTCCGGGTCCCGCCCCATGCCTCTGGCCCCAGAGCGGCGAACGCGTTCAACGATGCGCCGGCGAAGACCCGTTCGGGGAGCTCTTCGAGGAGGCCGGCGGAGTGCGCCGCAGCCAGATCGACGACCTGACGCCCGATGGCGACCCCGCACCGGGCGCCCGCGTCGTCTGCGAATACGCCGTATGGCAGGTTCGCCAGCGTGAAGTCCGATCCGGGCGGGATGTGCACCCAGGTGTCTGCGGTCACAGCAGGCCCATCAGGTGGAGGTCGGCGATCGGCTCGACGAGGTCGCAACTGCCGAAGGCGGTGAACGCCCCGGCACGGACGGCCTCGAGGGTCCGGGTCGAGAGCGATCTGCCGCGGTGGCCGAGGGATCCGAGACCGACCGAGAACGCATTGGGATCGTCTTCGGCCACGATTGCCGCCACCTCAGCGTGGGAGGCACCCCCGGCTGCAGCAGCCGCGGCAGCCAGCAGGTTGACAAAGCCGTGATGTGTCCGGTCGCGGTGCCGAACGGGGTGGTGCAATCCAGCCGTCGCTGTGAAGGGAAGAGCCCGGTCACGGCACGCGATCAGGAACGTGGCGACGGAGTCGACGCTCGGGACGGTTGTGCCGTCGGATCCCCTGCACCGCAGCTTTGCTCCGAGTGGGGTCCTGAGCTCGGCGCGAGCTGCGGCGATCGCCTCGAGCGCCGTGGGGAGTTCGCTCCCCCCGTCCGGCGTGTTCGCGACCTCCAAGTACACGGCAACACCGGCGGCGATCGACGATGCGGCCAGCGCCGTCCGGTGGGCCCCGCCCGGTGAAGGGCTGGTCAGACGCGCCTCGGCGCTCACGACGACCGCGGCCGGATTCGAATACTGATGGAAGGTGGCGGCGTGGGAGGCGGCAACTCCGGCAGGCTCGTCGAATACGACTCCGATCTGCCACGGTGGCTCACCGGCTGGCAGCGTTGCCGTCAGCACCGCGGCGAGGTCGGTGAGGCGCGAGGTCGGGCACAGGAAGCGGCCGACGATCCAGGCATCGCTCCCGGTCCTGACCGCCCGGTATGCGGCGACTGCGGAGTCGATGTCGAGCGCAGCCGGAGGGAACACGCCGGCGTAGTCGATGAGCCGACCGAACGAGACACGGCGGGCGTCGCGCAGCATGGTCACAGCGACATGGGGTGGGTGGTCACGTGTCCATGGTATTGGCGAGTGGACGCTTGGCCGGTGTCTCGATCGGTACCCCCCGGACGCCATACTGGGCTGGCGAAGGGAGCGCCGCATGAGCAGGCCGCAGCACATCCAGATCGTCGAGGTCGGCCCCCGGGACGGTCTCCAGAACGAAGATGTGGTGCTCTCGGCTGCGGTCAAGGCCGAGTTGATCATGCGCTGCATGCGCATGGGAGCGACTCGGATCGAAGTCGCTTCGTTCGTGAACCCAAAGCGCGTTCCGCAGATGGCAGATGCCGAGGAGGTGCTCGCTGCAGTGGGGCCGGCGCCAGACGGCGTTGCCCACATCGGCCTGGTACTGAACGAGCGTGGCCTGGAGCGCGCCCTGGCGACCACTATCGACGAAGTCAATCTGGTCGTTGGCGCTTCCGCCGCCTTCAACCGTGCGAACGCAGGTGCTGCCCCGGAGGCCACCATGACCGAGATCGAGGCGATGCTTCCCCGGGCTCGGGCCGCCGGTTTGGCCACAACGGTCACCATCTCGGTGGCGTTCGGCTGCCCCTACGAGGGCGCCGTGGCACCCGAAGCCGTTGTGGCGTTGGCGAAGCGGGCCGCACGAGCCGGGGCGGACGAGATCGCGCTCGGCGACACGATCGGGGTCGCCGTTCCCGACGATGTTCGGGTCCTCGTGTCCGCCGTCCGGTCCGTGGCGAACGGCGCCGCGCTTCGCTGTCACTTCCACGACACGCGGAACACGGCAATCGCCAATGTATCCGCAGCGATCGAAGCAGGAGTGGGTGTGATCGACGCTGCCGTGGGCGGTGCCGGTGGCTGCCCGTTCGCTCCGAACGCAACCGGGAACGTGGCGACCGAAGACGTCGCGTACCTCCTCGGCCGCAGCGGGCTCACCACCGGAGTCGATCTCGAAGCGACGATTGCCACGGGACGCTGGCTCGGCAGTCGGCTGGGAACGCAACTCCCTGCGGCGCTGGGGCGTGCAGGCGGCTTCCCCGGCAGTCAGACTGACGGCTGAACGAGAGGAGACCTTTGATGTGTCTGGCCCTGTTGCTGTCTGCGATCAGTCCTCGATTGGCGCTGGCGGTCGTCTGGATCTTCACCGAGTGGGTGAGCGACGCCTTCACCACGTGGATCGTGCCGCTGATCGGGCTGATCTTCCTGCCATGGACCACACTGTTTTGGGTCTTGACCTTCCAGTTGACAGGGTCATACGGCGTCGCGGTGTTCGTGGCGATCTTCTTCGGCATGATCCTGGACGCTTCGACGTATGCCGGAAGCGCGTACAACAAGGACCGGATGGGCTGGAAGTACAACAGCTGAGTCCTGTGGAGGCTCGGTAGGCTCGGCCGTCGTGCCCCCCATATCCTTTCTCTCCGATTTCGGACACCAGGACGAGTTCGTCGGTGTGGTGCATGGCGTGATCGCCCGGATTGCTCCGGACGTACGCGTCCACGACATCGGCCACGATTACCCGGCAGGCGACATCCGGGCCGCGGCCCTCGGGCTGGCAAGAGCCGTGCAGTACATGCCGCACGGCGTTGCGCTCGCCGTGGTCGATCCCGGCGTGGGGACCGACCGCCGGCCGATCGCAGCCGACACCCCGTGGGGATACTTCGTCGGTCCTGACAACGGACTGCTGGCGCCCGCCGTGGCGATGATCGGCGGTGCGACCGCGGTGCGCCTGATCGACAATCCTGAGTTGCGGCTGCCGGCGGATGGCGCCACGTTCGCTGGTCGCGACCTGTTCGCCCCCACGGCGGCCGTCCTGGCATCAGGCCAGGCCGCGTTCACCGACGTCGGACCGGAGGTCGATCCGGGCACGGTCACGCCGCTCATGATCCCGCTCGTCGAGCCAGACGGTTCCGGAGGCGTCCTCGGTGAGGTGCTCTGGATCGACCGGTTTGGCAATTGCCAGACCAATGTGACCCCCGAAGACCTGGGCGGCCTGGGCCTGACGCCTGGCGACGAGGTCGTGCTCGGCATCGGCGGAACCGACTTCACCGTTGGGTGGGCAAGCACCTACGGCGATGTCGGTTCCGGCCAAGGGCTCGTGCACACCGACTCGTACGGCCAGATTGCCGTGGCGGTGCGCTCGGGCAGGGCCGATGAGTCGTTCCCCCTAGCGACCAGGGTCGCGGTCACGATGCGGCCCCCCGGTAGCCGCCTTGTCGTCACGGGGTGAAGCCCACGGACCCGAGCTTGAGGATGAAGGCGCCCGCGATGATCACCAGGAGCACGATCATGACAACCGCGGTGACGGGACGCATCGTCGCGACGATACCGCCGAACCGGTGATGCTGGAGTTCCTCACCCGTCGTGGTTGCCACCTGTGCGAGGACGCGCTCCGCATGGTGCGCGCCGCCGGCGTCGAGGTCACGGTCGTCGATATCGATCTCGATCTCGATCTGCTCGCGGCGTTCGACCACAGGGTTCCGGTCGTCCGCGACCCGCTGTCCGGTGCAGTGTTTGCAGAGGGACGGATCTCGGTGTCCGACCTTGCCGCGATCACGGCGGGGGAGGCCACCACCGAGGGGATTGGCGGCACCCCGGGAGTTCCGTCCTAATCTCCTGAGGCAATGAAAGTCAGCGTTCCATCGGCGACGATTGCTCGACTCCCGGTCTACCTACGGTGCCTCGACGAGCTCCCCGCCTCGATGGAGACCTGCTCGTCCGATCGGCTCGCCGCCATTGCCGGGGTCAACTCCGCCCAGGTGCGCAAGGACCTGTCCTATCTCGGTTCGTATGGGGTACGTGGTGTCGGCTACAACGTCACCGATCTATCCGGCCAGATCAAGCGGGTCCTCGGCCTGACGCAGGACTATCCGGTCGTCATCGTCGGCGCCGGCAACCTCGGGAGTGCGCTTGCCGGTTACCACGGCTTCGACACGTGGGGCTTCCGTATCGTCGGTCTCGTCGACGTCGACCCGGGCAAGGTGGGCGAGACCCACAACGGCATCACGGTGGAGAAGCTGGACGACCTCGAGCGGATCTGCAAGGAGCGCCGCGTTGCCATCGGGATCGTGGCGACGCCGGCCCAGGCCGCACAGGATGTCGCCGACCGGCTGGTCGGCGCGGGCGTGACCTCGATCCTCAACTTTGCGCCGACGGTGCTCAACCGGTCGGCCGATACCGACATCCGCAGGGTGGATCTGTCCACGGAGCTGCAGATTCTGACCTTCCACCTACAGAACCGCCGATAGCGCTCAAGAGACCGGAAGCGGCGTGTGGGTGGACATCGTCCCCACGGCGCAGGCAGGGTCCCGGCCGGATTGCCCGTGACCGGCGGAGGCTGCTCGCCGCCCGAACGTCAGGCAGGCTCCTGTTTCTCGTAGCGGTCGAGCGCCACCATGAACATCACGAACAGCACGAGCGAGCCGAGGGTCATGGCGATCGCCGGAATCCGGACTTGGAAGGCGTCGAGGCCTTCGAGGTTCTCCGGCCGGATGCCGCGTGGGGCGTACACCACGAAGAGCAGGCTGCCGATGGTCAACCAGCCCATGAGCGCCGACCCGGTCACGAGAAAGGCGAGCTTGGTGCCCAGGTTCGTGTACAGGATGAGATACCCCGATCCAACGAACGTGATGACGGCACCGACCGTGATCGCGATCCCCAGCAACGCCTCGGAGAACGCCGTGCGTTCTCCCGTCACTGCATCGCGCTGGTCGAAGAAGAACCCGATGGCGTCGACGACCGTTTCGCGAACCACCGGAATCATCGCGAGCAGGATCGCGATCCCGAGCAACAGTCCCAGGATCTCGAGCCGGGAGGCCCCGGAGTCGGTTGGCCTGATCACAGCGACCTCTCATAGAGGACGATGAGCTCGACGTCGTCTTGGGTGAGCACGGTTCCGAGGCCTGGCATGCCTCCCGATCCGAGGCCATTGATCCCGTACTGCACGCCGAAGCTGGAACCGTCGATGATGAACTCGACCTGGTCGTGCCAATCGGGGAACTGGAGGAACGACCGCCCGGCGACCAGGGACGGTCCCCAGGCTCCAGTCCCCTGCCCGGTCTGGAAGGGGGTCCCGGCGCTGTAGCCGCCGGTATGGCAGCGGGCGCAGAAGGCGTTGAACAGGCCGACCGCGCGCTCGGCTTCCGCGGCCGACAGGGTGCGGCCGGTGAACTCCTCGCCGCGCTCTGCCGCACGCTGGCGCTCGAACTCCTGCTCTTCGTTGATGGCGGTCGCAGTCGCCGCGTAGTCGACGTCCCAGAGCTGGAGATCGGCGGACGTCGTCAGGAACTCCAGGCCGGAGCGGAGCCCTGCGAGGAAATCGTCCTGACGGTCCGTGGTCACCCGAACCAGGAGGACATCCTGCTCGAGGGTCTCAAGGAGGTTGCCTGCTGCGGTGAGGTCGGGCACGGCCGTGCCGTCCGGGAGGGCGTTGGTGAACTGGTTGACGGGATCGAAGGTGACTTCGTACGCCGGGTTGTCCGCGTACGTGCCGTCGGTCTGGAGGACCGGGAGCGAGACGAGCGCCAGTGCAGCGGACGCGGTGAGGGCCGGTTCGGCGTCGTCAGTGAGGCCGTCGCGGTCCGAGTCCTGCCCCGGGCGATCGCAGGTCACCCCGACCAATTCGGCCGATGCTGCGGTGCACGTGCCGTCGGCGCTGAGCAGGTCCTTGACGTCGTCCGGGAGGTCGCCGACGGCGGCGAGCTTCTCCGGAGCCAGCAGCACGTCGGCGATCTGGGCCTCCTGGATCTCGATGAATCCAGCGGTGATCTCCGACCCGTTCGCGACCCGTCCCAGCGCCAGTCCCGTTGCCGGTTCTGCCTGGGCGAGGGCATCTGCCTGCGGGATCTGATTGGCGCGGATGTAGGCGATGACCTGATCGACCTCCTGGCCGGTCATGGCACCGCCGCCTTCGAGCCCGGCGGCCGGCATCGGCGTTCCTGCCCGCCCATAGACGATCCAGGTCCGGATCTCGTCCTCGTCGTACCGGAAGAAGATGTCGTTGAGCGCGGGAACCGCCCAGGAGGTGTCAACGCCGCTGCGGTCCTCGGTCCATGGCGCAGCTCCGCCACCGAGGTTGGCACCATGGCACTGCACACAGGAGAAGAACTCGTACCAGCGCTCCCCTTCGTGGATGTCGAGGTCGGCGATGGCGACCGCAGCCTCTGCCTGGCGGTCTGGCTCGTTCAGCGCGTACCAGGGGAGGATGATCGCCAGCACGGCCGCAGACACCAGGGCGGCGCGCAACACCCGGGTCAGACGCCGGTTCTCCAGTTCGTCGTCTGAGAGGTACGGCTGGAGGTTCTGCGGCGTCTCCTCGGGTGCCGCGGCTCGCGAGCGGCGGCTGTTGATGTACAGGTACGCCATCCAGCCGAGGACAACGGCCACCGCGACGATCAGCACGAACGCACCGATGCCGAACACCTCCGGGCCGGAGGTCGACGCCGATCCACCGCCTTCTTCGGCGGCCAGGATGCTCACTTGCCAGGAGTGCAGTCCGATCACCTCACACGCAGAACGGGCCCTCGGGATACGGTGCGGTCTTGTTCTTGGACCGTGCCGTCTGCACGATGTTGCCGGTGTCGATGATGAGGTCGCCCGAATCGCTGACCTCCACGCCGAACCGGTCGAGGTTGCGGGGCGCTGGGCCTGCTTCGTACTCACCGTGGATGTTGTACTTCGAGCCGTGGCATGGGCATTCGAAGCCCTGCGAGGAGATGCATTCCGGGACGCGGCACCCGAGGTGAGGGCACCGCTGCCACAACGCCATGAGCCCGATGCCATCACCTTTGCCTCCGGCAACCACGAACGGCGTCGCCCCGTAGGAGCTCCCCTCCAGCTGGGTCACCGAGAAGGGGACGATCCATGACTGGGCGGCGGCGATGAACTTGGGCACGACCGTTGCCCCCTGGATGACCTCGGCCTTGAGATCGTCGACGTTTCCGGCGTTGATCGGTGTACCGAACCCGCCCCTCAGCTTGGGCCAGACGAAGGCCAGGGACGCGATCGTGAACTGTGCCAGGAAGAGGCCCCACACCGCGTAGATCGCTCGGTTGAAGAACTTGCGGCGAGTGACGCCGTACTCCGCTGCGGTGATCTCCGTGCGCTCGAGCGCTGGATCCGGAAACGGGGCGAGTGGGGGTTCTTCGAGCACCGCCGATTCGTCTGTGGTATCGAGGTCGGTACGTTCGAGGGTGGCGACGGCCCCGGCGGCTGCGCGCTCCCGCTCGAGCCGGGCTGCCTCGGCCCGCACCGCATTGGGGTCGAGGTCGGCCTGCGTGACCGGGCCGTCCTTGTCGTCGCGACGGACCGCCACGGCGACGATTCCGAGCAGCGCGAGGCCGCCGGCAGCGACGATGGCGATGAGGAACAGCGTGGTGGAGCTCATGTCGTCATTCCAGCAGGGTCTTGAGGTCGTCGAAGAAGATGCCGTCTCTCCACGGGAACGTGAAGTTGAACCCGGGTCCGCGGAAGAAGGATCCGTAGATCGTCAGCACGGCGGACGCCATGAAGAAGAACGTGAAGATCATGATGGCGAGCTTGCGGTCAGAGGGCCGTACCGAGGGGTTGCGATCGACGTAGGGGATCACCGCCAGGGCGACCAGGCCGAAGCCGGGGATGAGCACCCCTGCGACCTGGGGATCGAAGTAGGCGAGCAGCTCCTGGAGGCCCAGGAAGTACCACGGTGCCTTCGACGGGTTCGGCTGCTCGTTGAAGTTGGCGAATTCGAGGAGCGGGGCGTCGATGAAGATCGACATCGCGATGAGGATCGCCGAGATGGCAAGCAGGGCGACGAACTCGATGGCCAGAAGGTGGGGCCACACGCTGACCTTGTCATGTGGCTCGGACTTGACCTGTTGGATGGCACCGGCCTTGACCACGGTGAGGAGGCGCTGAGTTCTGACCCCTTCGGGAATCGCGGGGGCGGTGGCGACGGCGGTGGCGACGCCCCCGGCGGGAGTCGCGGCCAGGGGTGCGGGGGCGGCCTCACCGGCGAACACCGGCGGTGGCTGGTTGTCCCGCATGGCGCGACGGATCAGGGCGCGGCGCAGGAGGCCTTCGGGGACCTTGACCTGTGTCGCCATCGCCGTCAGGTCCACGGACCCGGCACTTCCGCCCGCGGGTCCAGCCGCTGGGGGACCAGCTGCCGGCGCCGGGCCTGCTTCCGGTGGAGCGGGGGCAGCAGGCGCAGGTGCTGCGCCGCGCATCTCGGCCATCACGTCCTCGACGGAGCGCCCCTCCGCCTTGGCCCGTGCCTCGGCGGTGCGTCTCAGTAGATGTTCTGGGATGTCGGCCACGACGTCTCCTTAGAGCGGGCCCGAGATTCCGCCGTCCTTGCGCACCCGCCAGAAGTGGACCGCGAGGAAGATCGTGATGATGAACGGGAGGAACAAGACGTGTAAGACGTACCACCGCAGCAGTGTGTCCGGGGTGATCTGGACGCCCCCGATCAACGCAAAGGACACCTGGTCACCGAAGACCGGTGTGTATCTCGCCATGTTCGAGCCAACCGTCACCGCCCACAACGCCAGCTGGTCCCAGGGAAGCAGGTATCCGGTGAAACTGAGCAGCAGGGTCAAGAGCAACAGGATGATGCCGACGACCCAGTTGAACTCCCGCGGGGGCTTGTAGGCACCGTGGTAGAAGACCCTCGCCATGTGCAGGAACACCGTGAGCACCATCAGGTGGGCTCCCCACCGATGCATGTTGCGCACGAACTGCCCGAACGCCACATCGGTTGCCAGTGCCTGGAGGTCGATGTAGGCCTGCGGCGAGGTCGGCCGGTAGTAGAACATCAAGAAGATGCCGGTGATGGTCAGAACGATGAACAGGAAGAAGCTGAGCCCTCCCAGACACAGCGTGTACGAGAGGCGCACGCCATGCCGTTTCACCTTCACCGGGTGCAGGTGATACAGCACGTTGTTCATGATCACGTATGACCGATTGCGCGGCGTGTCCGAGTAGCCGGCGCGGAACGGGCTGCCTGGTCGGAACATCGAATTCCACACCTGGCTCTCTCGGATGTGGGCGGCGACGTTCGCCAAGGCCGTCCCGATCCCGCCGCCGTTCTTCTCGTCTGCCACGTTTCCTCCGTCGTTCCTACCAGCGCATGCCGTACGAATAGCCGTTCTTGAAGTCCCGTTGGCCGGTGTTGTACTCCCACGGGTTGAGCTCAAACTCGACGGCCTGATCGGCGAGCGAGCCACTGAACTTGCCGAGGCTGATCACTCCGGTCGGGCACCGATCGACACACAGCGCACACCGGGTGCACTCGTCCTCGTCGACCAGGAAGAACCCGCGGTTCTCCGCCTTCTCGCCAGGGTTGTCGACGTTGGTCCCCTCTGCGATCGCATCGACGGAGAGGTAGTGAATGCACTTCCACGGGCAGATGTCGACGCAGCCCTCGCACAGGATGCATTCGGATTGGTCGATGTGGAGGAACTGCTTCGGCTTGACGGCCGCAGTGAGGTAGTCGCCTTCGACCGCAGTGAGCTGATAGTCGTCGCGCATCGGCGGCGTCTCGAACCAGATGTCGGTCTTGGCCATGTCAGTCCTCGACTCTGATCGGACGGCCGAACGCAGACACCGGTTGCGGCCGAGGAACGTCCTTGCGCTGCTCTCGACCCTGCCACCACCACATGAACACCGGAACGGCGATCAGCATCGTGAAGACCCAGCCTTGGAGGACGATGTCCTTGAGTGCGGCAAACGAGACAGAAACGTCGTTGCCGAGGACCATCCACGGCGGGAAGGTCACGACGATCTTCTGCGGTGTCCACTCCAGAGTTGCCTGCGTGAGGGTCAGGAACTCGTTCGGGATGACGCCGAAGATGATCATCATGAGGCCGACGTAGAGCGAGGCGCCGAGCGAAGCTCGGGCCCAGGTCATCGGGCGGTCGTAGACCAGCGCCAAGGTCAGGCCTCCCATAGCGAGGAGGACGCCACCGAGCGACATGAGCTGACCGACGGTCGCCGGCACCCAGCCGCGTGGCGACCAGGCGTAGAGCTCCTCGCCGAGTTCGGTGAACTCGGGAGACAGCGACGTGTGGACGAAGAAGGCGCCGGCGAGCGCGCCGGCGATCCCGACAGCGACGGCGGCGAAGCCAACTCCGAGCTTGGTGCGGGTGGTCACGAGCGAGATTCTATGCCGCACGGTTCGGTCATCGAAACTCTGCGCACGAACCGCGATTGTTCGGCGCCGCCGCGCCCGGCTCGTGACCGGGAGCCGCGGGCCGTGCCGGCGGCGACGACGGAAAAGCGGCGACCGGGACAATCGCAGCCGGGCCGCCGGGGGCTAGGCTTTCGCCCCGCCGTACCACCATGGAGGACGCGGGCGACGTGACCGCCGACACCGCCAACGCCGACGAGCCGGCTCGCGCCGAGCAGGTCCCGGCCACGACACCGCCTCGTTCATCGGTCGTCCGCTGGTACCTGATCATCGCCGCGGTCTTCCTCGTGCTCTCTGCGCTCGACGGCGCCTTCGCTGCTCTGCAGCTGGCGTGGCCAGACCTCGTCTCCGGCGTAGCCGCGATCTCGTACGGGCGGTTGGCGCCGATGGCCACAGACGCATTCCTCTTCGGGTGGCTGACCATCGGCTTCCTCGGAGCCGCACTGTTCATCGTTCCCAAGGTCGCCGGGGAGCCGCTGCGCCGGGCCGCAGCCGCTGGTGTGGCGTTGGCCCTGGTCACGGTGGGTGTTGCCGGGGGAACCCTCTCGATCGGTTTCGCTGGTGCCAACACGGGCAGGCGTCTCCTCGAGATGCCGTTGTGGGCTGCTGCCGTCATGTTCGTGGGGTTCGTGCTGGCTGCATGGTCGGTCACCGCAACGGCCGCAAGAGGCCGTGATCGCATGGGCCCGTCGACGTGGTATTTCGTGGCTGCGACCTGGTGGCTGACGTTGAGTTGGCTCGCCGGGAACCTGCCGGGCATCGCCGGGTTCAACGGAGCGATCCAGACCTCCTTCTTCCGGGCTTCGGTCACTGGGCTGTGGTTCGTCGCCGCGGGTGCCGGGATCGTCTACTACCTCATTCCGAAGCTCGTGGGGAGCAATCCGCGCGCACCGTCTTCGTTGACCACGCTCGGCTTTTGGTCCCTGGCCCTGGTGTGGGCCGGTACCGGGGCTCGCGACTTCGTGTACGGACCCGCTCCCGACTGGTACGAGACGCTTGGGATCGCCTTCTCGATTGCGCTGGTGATTCCCGTTCTCATCATCTTCGCCGACTTCGCTCTTGCCCTGCGCGGCCGCGTACGGGAGATCGACGACCGCATCGTGCTCCGCTTTGTGCTCGCCGGAGCGTTCCTGTTCCTCGTTGTTCCGCTGGCCGATGTGCTGCTCGCCGTGCGCACCTCCAGCGCCATCGTCCGGATGACCGAGTGGGTCGCGGCGTACGACTTTCTGCTCTTCTTCGGGGCCCTGTCGATGTGGCTCTTTGCGTTGGCGTACCACGCCGCAGCGGGGGGGAGGCCCCTGGCGAGACGGGGTGCGGCCGGGTGGCACCTGCGGTTGAGCTTGATTGGCCTGATGATTGGGATTGCCGGCATGGCGGTTGCCGGCCTGTATGCCGGGTTTGCATGGGCGGCTGGCGCCAATTCCGACGTGGCCACGGCATACGGGGACGGGTTTGCGGCGACCGCCGTGCCCCTCGAGCCGTACTACTGGCTGCGGGCGATCGGCACGGCCGTGTTCGCCCTCGCCCAGGTGCTCTTCGTCTTCGCCTTCATCGGCGGGGCTGCGGACGCCGAGGCCAGCGGCGCCGAAGACGAGGCGGTTCCGGAACCCTTCGATCTCGAATTCGTCGAGGCGCCTCGGTCGGTGTCGTGGAATGGGCTGCGGTACGGAGCGGTCCTGGTGTTCGCCGGGTTGGCGTTGTTCGTGTGGCTCCTCCCGTCGCTTGACCCGGCCACGACCACCGGCACGCTGCTCGGCGACAACGTCCGCGTCTATCCGGACGGCTCCCCACAGGCGGCGGGTCGCGAGATCTACCTGCGGGAAGGATGCTGGTATTGCCACACCCAGGAAGTGCGCGGGATCGTCACCGATGTCGGTCTCGGCGCGGTGAGCCTCGCCGGCGACTACGTCCACGAGAACCCCATCCTGCTCGGTGTCGAACGCATCGGCCCCGACCTGATGCATGCCGGATCGCGCACAGGGACGGACTCATACCGATTCGTCAGTGCCCACCTCGTCGATCCGCGGGCCTCCCGGGCCTGGTCGACCATGCCGTCGTACTCGTATCTGTCTGCGGCCGACTTGGACGCGGTCACCCAATACGTCATCGGACTCGAATAGGTCATGGAAGAGCTACTCAAGAGAGCTGCAGAGTTGAGAGGCATGCCGGAGTCGCTCGTCGAGCGATCCGCCCAGGCGCGCGCCAAGGCAACTGGGATGACCGTCGAGGACGTGCTGCGCGACTGGGCAGGCGAAGCTCCCGGTGAGGTTCCAGAGCCTGCCGCCCCCGCCGAAACGCCTCCGGCTCCTGCGGCCGCGGTGCCGGCCGGGACCCTGTCGTCTGCCGAGCTCCTGGAACGGGCTGCTGAGGAGCGTGGCATGCCCGCCTCGCTCGTCGAGCGCTCCGCTCAGGCGCGCGCCAAAAAGGAGGGGATTCCGATCGAGGAGGTGCTCGCCGAGTGGGCAGGGGTAGCCGTCGACTCGATGGCTGCAGCTCCGCGTGCCGGTGATCCCGCGCCCGCTGCCGTCGCCGCCGATCCCGCAGCCGCTGCCGTCGCCGCCGATCCCGAGGAGCGCGCCGACAACACCGACGCAGAGCCGCGCGTCACCGTGCTCGAGCCGGCCGCAGCCGACGGCGCAGACGCTTCTTCGGAAGACCCGCCAGCCGTGCGCCGGAGCAGGTACCCGATCTGGTTGGCTGCGGCGTTCATCGTTGTTCCCCTCATTGCCGTGCTCTACGTGCTGGCCGTGCCCACGGGGCCGCGCTGCGGCAGTGCGGGACAGCTCGCGCTCGACCCGGTGACGGGGCAGGCCGTCAACTGCGACGGCACCGCCTACGGGGTCGAGGCGGTCAACAACTTCTCGGCAGGCCAGACGATCTACGAGGCGAGCTGCGTGGCCTGTCACGGCGCTGCCGGTGGCGGCGGCGCGGGACCAGCGCTGTCCGGCGGCGTGGTACTCGAGACGTTCCCGGAGGGCTCGTGTCTCGATCACGTGTTGTGGGTCGATGTCGGAACTGCGGGCTGGGACGGGCCGACCTACGGAGCTATCGACAAGCCGGTCGGCGCGTTCGGCGTCATGCCAGGCTTCGGGTTCGGATTCACCGAGGAGGAGCTGAAGCAAGTGTCGCTGTACGAGCGGGTGACGTTCGGAGGGCAGGCCGTGCCAGAGGCCGAGACCGACTGCGGGCTCACCGGCGAGAGCGGCGACTCGGCAGCGCTCGGCAGCTGAATTCTGCATCTCCGTCGGCCCTAGCCTCAGCCCCATGGCTGCGCCGCAGATACTCGTCGTTGGTGGTGGTCCTTCTGGCGCCTCCGCCGGCTACTGGCTCGCCAGGCGCGGCTTCGAGGTCGTCGTCGTCGAGAAGAAGACCTATCCCCGCGAGAAGACGTGCGGAGACGGCCTCACGCCGCGAGCGGTCAAACAACTGCTCGACATGGGGTTCGACTTCGAGCGCGACGATCTGCACAAGGTTCACGGGCTGCGCTCGTATGCAGGCGACCTGAAGATCGAGCTCGCCTGGCCGCAGCACACCATCTATCCGAGCTGGGGGGCAACCCTGCGCCGGGCCGACCTCGACATGCAGGTCGCGATGCTCGCAGAGAAGCAGGGCGCAATCGTTCGCCAGGGCACCGAGGCCACCCCCGTGGTGGAATCCGGAGAGCTCGTGGCCGTGGATCTCAGCAGTGTCGGTGAGGTCGAGCGGGTGACGCCGGACATCGTCGTCATCGCAGACGGCTCCCTGTCACGATTCGGCCGGCGGCTCGGCAGTGCTCGACGCAAGGACTATCCGTATGGGCTCGGCGTCCGCGGCTACTTCGCCAGCCCGAACTCGACCGACGACTTCATCGAGTCCCAGCTGAACATCCTCGATCGCGAGGGCCGGGCGATGCCAGGCTACGGCTGGGTCTTCCCTCTCGGCGACGGGTCGGTCAACGTCGGCGCTGGTCTTGTCTCGACGTTTCGCGGATGGAAGGAGGTCAACACGTCCCGAATCCTCGACGCCTACGTTGCTTCGCTACCCGATCATTGGGAGGTGACCGAGGCTTCGGCCCTCACCAGGCCGGTGGGCGGCAAGCTGCCGATGTCGTTCTCGGTCGGCCCCAAGGTGGGAAGGAACTGGCTGGCGATCGGGGATGCGTCCGGTGCGGTGAACCCGTTCAACGGTGAAGGCATCGACTACGCCTACGAAACCGGACGGATCGCGGCCGGAGTGATCGAGGAGGCACTCGGAAGCCGCGACGGCTCCCGTCTGTGGCGGTATCAGCAGACGCTCGACGACGAGTACGGCGATTACCACCGGGTGGCCCGGCTGCTGCTGATCGCCATCGGGAACCCGAACGTGATGCGTGCGCTGACCCGGGTGGGCCTGCGCTCTCGGCCCCTCATGGAGTGGGTGCTCAAGGTGATGGCCAACCTCCTCGAGCCGGAGGAGTTCGGCATGCAGGAGCACGTCTACCACGCGATCGAGCGGGTCGTGCGCCTCGCTCCCGAGCCGCGCATCAAGGCCTGACCTCCGTTCGTCCGCACGCGTGCTTCCGGTGATCCAGAGCGACCTCCTGCGGATTTCCGACGGTTGCGCAGGGGTCCGTAGACTGCGCGGGCCTCATGGACCTCGTCGCATACCTTCCGGTCGCGTTGATGCTGCTCCTGGGACTCGGCTTCGCCGGGGTCTCCCTCTTCTTGTCGTGGAAACTTGCTCCGAACAATCCGACGCCCGAGAAGCTGGCGCCGTACGAATGCGGCATCGTGCCGCTCCAAGAGCCGGTCGAGCGGTTCCCCGTGAAGTTCTACCTCGTGGCGATGCTGTTCGTGATCTTCGATGTGGAGATCATCTTCCTGTTCGCGTTCGCCGTCTCGATGGATGAATTCGGTTGGGCGGGCATCGCGGTGATCGCCATCTTCATGGTGCTCCTCATCGAGACCCTCGCCTATGCGTGGAAGCGTGGCGCCCTGGACTGGAACGTCGCCAGCAGGGAGCGCTATCGCCGTGTGGTCGCCCCTGAGCCGATCAGCGAGGAAGCGGCGTAGATGGCCGGAGAGGCGCAGCACCCGGGATTCTTGATGACCACCCTCGAGAAGGGAGTCAACTGGGCCAGGACCCGCTCCATGTGGCCTGCCACGTTCGGTCTGGCGTGTTGCGCCATCGAGATGATGGCGACGGGAGCCTCCCACCACGACCTGTCCCGGTTCGGCATGGAGGTGTTCCGTGCCTCGCCGCGGCAAGCCGATCTGATGATCGTCGCCGGCCGCGTCTCCCAGAAGATGGCCCCGGTGCTGCGCCAGGTGTACGACCAGATGGCCGAGCCGAAGTGGGTCATCTCGATGGGCGCGTGCGCGTCGACCGGCGGGATGTTCAACAACTACGCACTCGTCCAGGGCGTCGACCAGATCGTTCCCGTCGACATGTACGTCCCCGGTTGCCCCCCGAATCCCCAGTCGTTGATGCACGGCATCCTCTCCCTGCAGGAGAAGGTGATGGCCGGCGAGATCCGGCGATCGACGGGGGTGCTCTAGTCATGGCGTTCCTCGAGGGCCTCGCAGAGGAGCAGGAAGACGGCGTCTACCTCGTGGCGCGCGCGGACCTGATGGGAGCAGTCACGGCGGCCCGCGACGAGGGCTATCTCACGTTCGTGGACATCACCGCGGTCGACCACCTCCGTGACGAACCCCGATTCGTCGTTGTGATCAATCTGATCGCACGGAGCCGAGGCCGCCGTCTGCTCCTGCGGATCGGCGTTCCTGGCGACGATCCCACGCTGCCTTCGATCACGCCGGTGTTCGCCGGAGCCAACTTCTACGAACGCGAGGTGTGGGATCTGTTCGGTATCGAGTTCACCGGCCATCCCGATCTCACGAGGATCCTGCTCCCCGACGACTGGGAAGGACATCCGCTGCGCAAGGACTACGGCGTCGGGTCCGTGCCCGTCCAGTTCAAAGGGGCACACAAAGCAACATGAGCGACACGCCGCACAACGTCGAGGGCGACCTCGAAGCGCCGACGACGGAGGCGCCGGACGGCATTGATGCCGCCGATGTCGGTACCGGCGGCGCGGCCAGGCGTCGGGTGCACGACCTGTGGGTCGCCGGGACCGAGGAACGAGATTGGGTCGCCGCCGCGACCGATGAGGGCGCGCAGGAGCTGTTGCCGCGCGACCTCGACCCGGCCATCGACATCCAACGGGGGATCGCCGTCGTCGACGACTACGTGGAGGAGGTGACCGCCGAAGAGGATGAGCGCCAGATCATCAACATGGGACCCCAGCATCCGTCGACGCACGGCGTGCTCCGCCTGCATCTCGAGCTGGAGGGGGAGACCATCCGCAGGGTCAAGCCGATCATCGGCTACCTCCACACGGGGATGGAGAAGACGGGGGAGACCCTCACCTACATGCAGGGCGGGACCAACGTCACACGCATGGACTACCTGTCGCCGCTGTTCAACGAGCTGGCGTACTCGCTCGCGGTCGAATCACTCCTCGACGTGGAGCTGCCGCCGCGAGCGGACGCGATCCGGGTGCTCATGACCGAACTCAACCGGGTCGCCAGTCACCTGCTGTGGGTGGCGACCCAGGGCATGGACATCGGTGCGCTCTCGATGATGCTGTATGGGTGGAGGGAGCGGGAGAAGATCCTCCAGTTCTTCGAGACCGTCACCGGCTTGCGAATGAACCACAACTACATCCGCCCTGGCGGCGTTGCCGCCGATCTCCCTGATGGGTGGGAGGCCGACATCGAGCACATCCTCTCCGAAGTGCCGGTGGCCGTCGGCGAGTACGAACAGCTCCTCAACGAGAACCCGATCTTCTTGGACCGGACCGTCGGTATCGGCGTGATCACTCCAGACGAGTGCGATGCCTACGGCGTGACCGGGCCGATGGCCCGGGCCTCCGGGATCGACTGGGACCTGCGCAAGGCGATGCCGTACAGCGGGATCGAGGCCTACGACTTCGACGTGCCGCTGGGCAAGCACGGGGATGTGTTCGATCGCTACATCGTGCGGATCGCCGAGATCCGCGAGTCATTGCGCATCGTGACCCAGGTGCTCGAGACCCTGCCTGCCGGTGACTACCGAACCGACAATCGCAAGGTCACTCCGCCCCCGCGCAAGCGCATCGATGAGTCGATGGAGGCACTCATCCATCACTTCAAGCTGTTCACCGAGGGCTTCAAGGTCCCGGCAGGCGAGGCGTATCGGGCCGTCGAGGGTCCCCGCGGGGAGCTCGGGGTGTACCTCGTCTCGAAGGGCGGGGCCCGGCCGTGGCGCATCCACGTCAGGGCACCCTCGTTCGCCGCCGTGCAGGCGCTGCCGGCCATGATGACCGACAGCCTCGTCGCCGACATCATCGCCACGCTGGCGTCTGCGGATCCGGTGCTCGGAGACGTCGACCGATGAGCTGGAGCGCCCCGAACCAGGAACGTGCCGCCGCCCTGCTCGCACGGTATCCGGAGAGACGATCGGCCGTCATGCCGCTGCTCTACGTGGCCTCCCTGGAGTACGGCAGCGTGACCGACGAGGCGATGCGCGCGGTCGCAGAGCTGACGGAGCTGACCCCGGCCCAGGTGCAATCCGTCGCCTCGTTCTACACCATGTACAAGCGCGATGGAGTGGGTCGATACCTCATCTCGGTATGCACGTCGATCTCGTGCTACCTGCGCGGGGCTGACGACGTCCTCGACGCTGTGGTCGCCGAATCGGAGACCGCGGACGGTGAGACGTCTGGAGACGGCATGTTCACCGTCGAGCACGTCGAGTGCATCGGGGCCTGTGGAGGATCTCCCGCGGTCCAGGTCAACTACGAACTCGTCGAAGGTGTGCGCCCCGACAAGGGATCCGCCCTCGTTCGCTGGCTGCGCGACGGGCGCCCCGATGTGGTACTCGGCGATGAGATGCAGGAGCTGTTCGGCGGACAGCGCTCGTTCGACTGGGCCGTTGCCGAGTCCGAGGGCGCCATTGCGCCGGTGCCAGCCTTCGGGCCGTACGGCTCGGCCGGGGAGGGTCGATGACGGACCAGATCCTCACGACCCGCATGGAGGCCAACCCCGCAGACTCGAACACCCTGGAGACGTACCGGGCCAGCGGCGGGTACACCGCGCTCCCTGCTGCGCTCGCGATGACGCCGGATGACGTCACGGAGCAGGCCAAGGCCTCGAACATCCGCGGAAGGGGCGGCGCCGGCTTCCCGTGTGGCGTGAAGTGGGGGTTCCTCGCCGATTCGTTCCCCCGCTATCTCGTCGTCAACGGAGATGAATCGGAACCGGGGACGTTCAAGGACCGCCAGCTGCTCGAACGCGATCCGCACCAGCTGCTCGAAGGGATCATCATCACGAGCTATGCGCTCGGCGTGAACCAGGCGTTCGTCTACATCAGGGGCGAGTATCCCAAGCCGGCACGACGCGTTCAGCGAGCGGTGGATGAGGCCTATGCAGCGGGGTTGCTCGGCAGCGACATCCTCGGCAGCGGCTTGGAGCTCGACGTGACGGTGCATCTCGGGGCCGGGGCCTACATCTGTGGCGAGGAGACCGCACTGCTCAACTCGCTGGAGGGCCGCCGAGGCGAGCCTCGGATCAAGCCGCCGTTCCCCGCGGTCGCCGGCCTGTACGCCAGCCCAACGATTGTCAACAACGTCGAGACGATTTCGAACATCCCGTGGATCGTCACCAACGGGGGAGCCGCGTATGCCGCGATCGGCCCGGAGACGTCCGCGGGCACCAGGCTCTTCTCGCTCAGTGGCCACATCAACCGGCCGGGGAACTACGAGATCGTGATGGGCATGACCTGGCGCGACCTCATCTACGACCTCGGCGGGGGGATCCCAGGAGACCGGGCGCTGAAGTGCTGGATCCCGGGGGGAGCCTCGGCGCCGTGGTTCGTGCCCGAGGAGCATCTCGACGTGCCCGTCACCATCGACGATGCTGGAGCCAACGGTTCCATGCTCGGGTCTGGCGCCGTCGTGGTCATGGACGATACGACCAACGTGGTCGCCGCGGCGCACCGCATCGTCCGCTTCTTCGCCCACGAGTCCTGTGGACAGTGCACCCCGTGTCGGGAGGGCACGACGTGGATGGAGCGCATCCTGTCGCGGATCCTCGAAGGCACAGGGCGCCGAGCGGATCTCGAGTTGTTGCTGGACGTCTCCGACAACATCAGTCCTGGGCTGCGCTGGCCGCCGGCCCAGACGACCATCTGCCCTCTGGGGCCGTCCGCCGTGTCGCCGATCACCTCGATCATGCGCCACTTCCGTGACGAGGTCGAGGCGATGGTCTCTGCCGGGGAGGTGACCGTTGGCTGAACAGCAGGTCACGATCACCATCGATGGTGTGGCTACCGAGGTCCCTGCCGGCGAGCTGCTCATCAAGGCGGCCGAGGATGCCGGCACGTACATCCCGAGGTTCTGCTGGCATTCGCGAATGAAGCCCGTCGGCATGTGCCGCATGTGCCTCGTCGAAGTGGAGACGCCCCGGGGCAGGATGCTGACGACCTCGTGCACGATGCCGGTGGCCGACGGCATGGTCGTCGACACCAGTTCCGACGTGGTGGACAAGGCACAAGCAGGCATCCTCGAATTCCTGCTCATCAACCATCCGCTCGACTGCCCGGTGTGCGACAAGGGAGGCGAGTGTCCGCTCCAGGACCAGGCGTTCGCCTACGGGCCGGGGGAGAGCCGGTACGTCGAGGCCAAGCGGCACTACGAGAAGCCGGTAGCGATCTCAGACACCGTGCTCTTGGACCGGGAGCGATGCATTCTGTGTGCCCGCTGCACCCGCTTCTCCGAGGAGATCTCGGGCGATCCGCTGATCGAGTTCAAGAACCGCGGCAATCACACCGAGGTGATCACCTTTCCGGACGAACCGTTTTCCTCGTACTTCTCGGGAAACACCGTCCAGATCTGTCCGGTAGGGGCACTCACCGCAAAGCCGTTCCGCTTCAAGGCCAGGCCGTGGGATCTCGAAGCCGTCGAGTCGGTATCGCTCGTCGACTCGGTGCACTCCAAGATCTCGATGGAGGCAAGCCAGAATCGGCTGATGCGTGTCTCCGGCGTCGACAACGACCCAACGAACCACGGCTGGCTGTCTGACAAAGACCGCTTCATCTACGAGCACGTCCATTCGCCTGACCGCCTCACGGCGCCCCTGGTCAAGAGCGGCGATGCGTTCGAGCCGGTGCCGTGGGCCGAGGCGATGCGCATGGTCGCCGACCGGCTGGGGTCGGTCCCCGGTACAGAGGTCGCAGGCCTCGGTGGAGCTCGCGGCGTGAACGAGGACGCCTATGCGTATTCCAAGTTCCTGCGCAGTGTGGTCGTGACTCCGCACCTGGATGCTCAGATAGGTGATGGCATCGGTGCCGACCTGGCCGCAGCGGTGACCCCCAGAGCGACGATCGACGACCTCGACCGTGCGGCGACGATTCTCCTGTGGGGACCCGACCTCAAGGAGGTCCTCCCGGTGCTGTACCTGCGCGTGCGCCGCGCCGTCACCGAGCTCGGGGCGAAGCTGGTCGTCGTCCACCCGCGCCGGTCCGGTCTCGACGACGTCGCGGCCGAGACCGTCCGCTACCGACCGGGCTCTGGATCCGACGTGCTGCGCAAGCTGGCTGCAGGTGATGGCGACCATGCCGCTGTGCGAGCGTTGCTCGACTCCGGCCCTGTGGTCGCACTGGTGGGGCGCACGGGACTCGCAGAGGATCCGGCACTCGCAGAAGCGATCGCGGCGTTTGCCCGCGATCTTCCAGAAGCGACGCTCCTGCCGCTGGTTCCCCGGGGGAATGTCTTCGGCGCCCTCGACATGGGCGTTGCTCCCTCGCTGCTCCCCGGTCGCGTCTCGGCGACGAGTGCGGACGGCCGGGCGGTGTTCGAAGATGCGTGGGGTGTTCTTCCCGACGGAGTCGGCCTCGACGCCACCGGCATCCTCGAGCAGCTGCGTGCCGGCAGCTTGACCACCTTGGTCCTGTTCGGGGCCGACCCGGTGCGCGACCACCCCGACCCGACGTTGGCGGCTGCGGCCTTGGAGGCTGCCGACTTCATCGTCTCCTTCGATGCCTTCGTGAGTGACTCCTCCCAGCACGCAGACGTCATCTTCCCAGTTGCCGCCATGGGTGAGGTCGAGGGCACGGCTACCAACCTCGAAGGCAGGGTGCAGAAGGTGAACCGCCACATCCCACCCCCGGGGATGGCACGTCCTCCCCATGCGATCCTCGACGACCTGGCCATCCTCATGGGCACCGACCTCGGTGCGTCGAGTGCCGCGGCGATCAGCAAGGAGATCGCGGCCACCGCGCCGGCGTACACCGGATTGACGTGGGACGTCCTCGACTGGGGTCTCGGGCGATCCGGCGTCGTGGTCCCGACCGAGGAGGGCACGCAACCACTCCAGTACATCCCGACTCCTGTTTCCGTCCCGACCGTCGCCGAACGCTTTGGGCTTCACCTTGGCCGGGTGCTGTACGACGACGGTGTGACGGTGCGACATGCACCGGCATTGGCGGCACTGGCGCCGGAGGCCAAGGCCTGGTTCCATCCGCGGGATGCTGCGGCGCTCGCCCTCCGGGAGGGTGATCGGGTTGCCGTGCGCGGGTTCGGATCGATCGAGCTCCTCGCCGCGATCGACCCCTCCCTGGCGCCGGGAACGGTGTATGTGCCCGGCAACCTGGCGGAGACCGCCGCCCTAGGTGGCGCCCCTGCGGTCACCGTTGATGTCGTGCGAGGAGAAGGCTCATGACCGGCTGGGAGCTCTTCATCGAGGCGGCGATCAAAGTGGTGGTTGCGTTCGTGATCCTCCTGGTCGCGGTGCTCCTGCTCGTCTGGGCGGAGCGCAGGGTGGTCGCGGTGATGCAGAATCGCATCGGTCCCAACCGTGCTGGACCGTTCGGGATGATGCAGACCCTCGCGGACGGCATGAAGCTGTTCTTCAAGGAATCGATGACCCCGCGCAAGGTGGAATTCGCGATCTACATCGCGGCACCGGTGGCGGCGCTGGTCCCCGCACTCCTGATCTTCCTCGTGATCCCGATCGGGGCGCCGGTCGAGATCGCGGGGCGGGACATCACCTTCCAGGTGACGGACCTCAACGTCGGGGTCCTCTACGTGCTGGCGTTGTCGTCGCTGGCCGTCTACGCCGTGACCCTGGCCGGGTGGTCGTCTGGGTCGAAGTACCCGCTGCTCGGCTCGGTGCGCGCCTCGGCACAGATGATCTCCTATGAGGCGGCCTTGGGCCTTGCCCTCGTTCCGGTGATCATGTTCGCAGGAACGACCTCGCTGGCCGGGATCGTCGAGGCCCAACAGGGTGACATTCTCGGATTTCTCGGGCCGTGGAACATCGTGCTCCTTCCCTCGTTCGTGATCTTCATGATCGCCGCCTTCGCCGAGACGAACCGAGCGCCTTTCGACCTCGTGGAAGCCGAGCAAGAGATCGTTGGCGGTTACCACACCGAGTATTCGGGGTTCCGCTTCGCCCTCTTCTTCCTCGCCGAATACATCAACATCTTCAACATGGCGGCACTCACCGTGGTGTTCTTCCTCGGCGGTTGGGGGGGCCCGCTCTTCGGTCCGCAGTGGCTGCAGATCGTCCTTCCCGTTGGGTACTTCCTCACGAAGACGGCGTTCGTCATCTTCATCTTCTTCTGGGTGCGGGCCACTCTGCCGCGGATGCGATACGACCAGCTGATGGGGTTCGGGTGGAAGCGCCTCATCCCGATCTCGCTGGTATGGATCATGCTGTCGATGGTCGCGGTCGGTGTCCGCCGATTCGGGTTGCCCTGGTCATGAGAGGGAGGGGTCATGAGGGGAGCGAGTCATGAGGGGGAGACGATGAGCGTGCTCGGACCGTTCTCCGGCTTTGCGGTCACCTTCCGCAACATGTTCCGCAAGCCGGTGACCACCCAGTACCCCAAGGTGAAGCGGGAAAAGCCGCAGCGCTTCCACGGCCGCCACGTGCTCAACCGCTATCCGGACGGCATGGAGAAGTGCATCGGATGTGAGCTCTGTGCCGGCGTGTGCCCCGCCCGGTGCATCTACGTTCGCGGTGCCGACAACCCACAAGACGCCCCGGTCAGCCCCGGGGAGCGATTCGGGTTCGTCTACGAGATCAACATGCTGCGCTGCATCTTCTGTGCCTTGTGCGTCGAAGCGTGTCCGACCGAGGCCATCACGATGACCCATCTCTTCGAGATGTCGGTCACGGACCGCACGGACGCCATCTACACGAGAGACGAGCTGCTGGTCAATTCGGACGGCTCGGTCAACCACCCGCAGCCAGACGGTCCGCTCATCGACCTGAACGAGCTGAAGCTCGGTGACGGGTGGATGCGGGCCACGGCTCCTTCGGGTCGGGCCAGCTACGAGGGCGTCGTCGCGTGGACGCCGAGCGCCCGTACCGGCAACCTTCCAGCAGAAGACGGACAGTCGGGTGGCCGGCAGCCTGCGGGTGAGGGGAGCGCGGAGGACTGATGGTCGAGACCGTGGTCTTCATCGTGTTCGCCATCGCTGCAGTTGTCGGCGCCGTGACGATGCTCGCCGCGCGCAATCCGGTCTTCTCCGCGATGGGTCTGCTCCTCACGATGTTCTCGATGGCGGTCTTCTACCTCTTGCTCGACGCCCAATTCGTCGCTGCCGTGCAAGTGATCATCTACGCAGGCGCGGTGATGACGCTGTTCTTGTTCGTGATCATGCTGATCGGCGTGGATCGGCGGGAGGATCTCGGTGAGCAGATCCCGTTCCAGCGTCCCGTCACTTTTGTGCTTGCCGCCGGGCTGTTCGCGGTGATCGTGGCGGCCGGCAGCTCGGCGTGGGTGACCGGCTCGGCAGCGTTCGGGGACCCGAACATGAACGGGACGATCGAGTCCGTCGGGCGTGAGCTCTTTGGCGGGTGGATGATCCCGTTCCTGGCGACGGTGTTCCTGCTGACCATTGCCGCGGTGGGGACGGTCGCGCTGGCCCAGTTCGGTCCGGGAGGCCTACGGCTGGCTCCGCGTGGTGAAGACGAGGAGTCCGAGGCGTGACGGTCACGGTCGCCTGGTACATGACGCTCGCCGCAGGGCTGTTCTCGATGGGAGCCGCAGGCGTCCTGCTGAGGCGCAACGCCCTCGTGATGTTCATGTCGGTCGAACTCATGCTCAACTCGGTCAATCTGACCTTCGTGGCCGCGGCCCGCGAACTGGGACTGGTCGAAGGGCAGGTCGCCGCCCTCTTCGTGATGGTGGTCGCCGCCGCTGAGGTGACCATCGGTCTGGCGATCCTCGTCGCCGTCTTCCGACGCAGGGCCACGGCCAACGTCGACGAGCTCTCGGCGCTGAAGGGATGACGCCGTGATCGACTCCCTGTGGCTGGTCATCGCTTTCCCCCTCGCCGGGGCGGCCTTGCTGGTGTTCTTCGGCAAGCGGATCGGCGAACCGGCCTCGGGATGGATCGCCTCCGCAGCAATCATTGCTTCGTTCGTCTTTGCGGTGCCGCTGGTGATCCCGTTCGTCTCCGGCACCGCGCACCCGGAGACGGTGCTCGTCTACCGGTGGATTCCCGTGATCGGTGCCAATGTCTCACTCCTGTGGGATCCGCTGTCCGCCTTGATGGTGATGGTGGTCACCGGCGTTGGATCGCTCATCCACTTGTACTCGATCGGCTACATGCACGGAGACGAGCGCTACGGGCGGTTCTTCGCCTACCTCAACCTGTTTGCCGCCTCGATGCTGATCCTGGTGCTCGCCGACAACTTCGCCCTCATGTTCGTTGGCTGGGAACTGGTCGGCCTTTCGTCCTACTTGTTGATCAGCTTCTGGTTCACGAAGCCGTCTGCAGCTGCGGCTGGCAAGAAGGCCTTTGTGGTCAACCGGATCGGTGACTGGGGATTCCTGGTCGCCGTGATGCTGATCTTCGCGGCCTTCGGGACCGTCGACTTCGGGGTCGTGTTTGCCGAGGCGCCTGTGGTGCTGACCACGGCCATGGCTACGGCGATCACGTTGTTGCTCTTCGTTGGAGCGGCCGGCAAGTCGGCGCAGATCCCGCTCTATGTGTGGCTGCCTGACGCCATGGAGGGTCCGACGCCGGTTTCGGCGCTCATCCACGCGGCAACGATGGTGACCGCCGGTGTCTACATGATTGCCCGGACCGCGGCGTTGTTCGAGCTGGCTCCGGCCTCGTCTGGCGTGGTCGCGACGGTCGGTGCGCTCACGGCGCTCCTCGCCGCCACGATCGCCATCGGCCAGCGCGACATCAAACGCGTCCTGGCCTATTCGACGATCAGCCAGCTCGGGTACATGGTTCTCGCCGTCGGCGTCACGGCGTACACCGCAGGGATGTTCCACTTGATGACCCATGCCTTCTTCAAGGCACTGCTCTTCTTGGGAGCAGGGTCGGTGATCCATGCCATGGCGAACGAGCAGAACATGGACAAGATGGGGGGGCTGCGCAGGGCCATGCCCTGGACGTTCGGGACGATGGTCGTCGCCTGGCTGGCGATCTCAGGGGTCTTCCCGTTCTCGGGGTTCTGGTCGAAGGACGAGATCCTGGCTTCGACCTTCGCTCAGGGCGGCTTCTACTACCTCCTCTTCGCCATTGGGCTCCTCACCGCCGTACTCACCGCGTTCTACATGACCCGGCTCATGGTTCTGACGTTCTGGGGTGCTCCGCGCTGGGACGATGGCGTGCAGCCCTCCGAGTCGCCGGGAATCATGGTGGTGCCGCTGGTCGTCCTCGCCGTCCTGTCCGCGGTCGGGGGGTTCATCAACACGCCGTGGCGCCTCGGCCTCGAGTCGTTCCTGGAGCCGAGCTTCGAGGCCGTGACCCAGGCACACCCGTCGTCCGACCTCACCGCGTGGGTGCTGGTGTTCGGCTCGGTGACGATCGCGATCATCGGCATTGCGTGGGGATGGGCCCGCTATCGGCGTGATGAGCTGCCTGCTGAGACGGGGGGCTACTGGGACGCCGCCCTCGCCGGCTACCACGTCGACGACGCCTACGGCCGGCTCATCGTCGCCCCAGGCCTCGCCGTCGCATCGTGGTCGGCTCGCATCTTCGACCTGCGGGTCGTCGATGGCCTCGTCAACGGGCTGGGGATCGCCGTCCGCAGCTTTGCGACGTCGCTGCGTCCTGTGCAGAGCGGCTACGTCAGGAGCTACGGCCTCGGGATCGCGTTCGGCGCCTTGGGGCTGATCGTGTACCTGCTGATCGCGGGAGGTGCGTTCTGATGGACGTGCCGGTGCTGAGCATCATCATTCTGCTCCCGCTCGCCGGGGCGGCCGTCGTGGCGCTGCTCCCCAAGCGGCGACCCGAGCTCGTGTTCCCGGTCTCGGTTGCGGTGAGCCTGTTGCCGCTGGCGGTGGCGCTCTGGATGCTCTTCGACTTCTCCACGGGCGAGGCCGGATTCCAGTACGTGGAAGACGTGACCTGGTCGGAGAGCCTGGGGATCGGTTGGATCCTCGGCGTCGACGGGATCTCGCTGTTCCTCGTCGTCCTCACCGCACTGATCGTGCCCGTCGCCGTGGCCGCTTCGCGGTCGGTCACCGATCGGACCAAGACGTACATGGTGGCGATGCTCGTGCTGGCTGCCGGGATGTTCGGCGTGTTCCTGGCGCTCGATTTGCTGATCTTCTTCGCGTTCTTCGAGATCGTTCTCATCCCGATGTACCTGCTCATCGGGATCTGGGGCTCGGAGAACCGAAGCTACGCCGCGATCAAGTTCGTGCTGTACACCGCGTTCGGGTCGGCCTTCCTGCTTGCCGGAATCATCGCGATGGCGATTCTCGCCGGCGACGCCGTCGGCACGACGACCTCGTTCGACTTCCGGGCCATGCTGCAGACGCCTCTGGGTTCGACGGCCCAGCTGTGGTTGTTTGCCGCCTTCGGCATCGCCTTCGCCGTGAAGGTGCCGATCTTCCCGTTCCACACGTGGCTCCCCGACGCGCACACGGAGGCGCCGACGGCCGGTTCGGTGATCCTGGCAGCTGTGCTCCTGAAGATGGGCACCTATGGCTTCTTGCGGTTCAACCTGACCCTCTTTCCCGAGGCGAGCGTCGACCTGGCGACGGTCATGGGCATCCTCGGCGTGATCGGCATCATCTACGGAGCCGCGGTGGCGATCGTCCAGCCGGACGTCAAGCGGCTGGTTGCGTACTCCTCCGTGAGCCACCTCGGGTTCATCATTCTCGGCATCTTCGCCCTCACCAGCCAAGGCCTCCAGGGCAGCGTGATCCAGATGGTGAGCCATGGGCTGACGACCGGGGCGCTGTTCCTCCTCATCGGGATGATCTACGAGCGCCGGCACTCGCGGGCGATCGCTGACTACGGAGGGCTGGCGAGGGTCATGCCCGTGTTCGCGGGCTTCTTCTTGTTCATGGCTTTTGCGTCGATCGGGCTGCCGGGGCTCAGCGGCTTCGTCGGGGAGTTCACCATCCTCCTCGGCAGCTACCTGACGCTCCCCGTTCTCGCCGTGATCGCGGGGTTCGGGGTGATCCTTGCTGCCGTGTATCTGCTCTGGGCCTATGAGCGGATGTTCACAGGAGCGGTCGACAAACCGGAAAACGAGAAGCTCCTCGACCTCGGCCTCCGTGAGATCGCGATCCTCGTACCGCTCGCCGCGCTCGTCCTCGCCTTGGGCGTCAATCCGCGTCCGGTGCTCGACCGGATCGAGCCGTCGGTCGAGGCAATCCTCGACCGGATCGAGCAGACCACCGACTACGTGGCGCCCGAGTTCGGACGCGCAGAGGACGTCGTGCAGGTCGAGCCCGCAGCCGTCGATCACGAGGGTGAAGGCTGATGGGCAACATGGCCTTCCTCCCGATCGCCCCAGAGGTGGTGCTGCTCGCCGGAGTCG
>Ga0255048_10000102_pt1 | contig 56728 bp, 49 predicted proteins | sample JV7_2_2_MG_FD_183619 | JGI IMG/M metagenome (GOLD analysis project Ga0255048, IMG submission 183619) | Seawater microbial communities from Jervis Inlet, British Columbia, Canada - JV7_2_2 | ecosystem: Environmental > Aquatic > Marine > Inlet | place: Canada: British Columbia | collected 2016-10-06 | reverse complement strand
TTTATGAAATAATCAAGATACTTCGGATTCCCCAGGGAACCGACGTAGCAAAAGCCTGCTGTCGAGAAAAGCGGGCTTTTTTTTGTTCTTAATTACGGGGACACAATACGTAATTACGTAATTACGAATTACGGGGACACAATACGTAATTAGTTATTAAAACCGGGTTCACGAATTACGGGGACACAATACGTAATTAGTTATTAAAACCGGGTTCAGAGCACAGTATTCTCTAATAATAACGTTAATTGTGCTCTGACTACGGGTTTGATTAGACCTCGTATGGTCATAGAATACTGTTCTGTTTCATTGCCTGATTTTTAATCCCTAAGCGAGGCACACGATTGCTGTCTACCATTCATCGAGCAGATTGTATTGGCTAAATACGCGGTAGGTATCGAGTATGCTGGTAGTGCGTACAGTGGTTGGCAAAGGCAGGACCATTCGTCGTCGATCCAGCAACACCTGGAAGACGCAATCGGCTACGTGGCGAACCACCCGCTGCAGCTGGTTTGTGCCGGAAGAACAGATGCAGGTGTCCATGCGATTGGGCAGGTGGCCCATTTTGAAACCACAGCGATCCGTGATAGTCGAGCCTGGGTACTTGGCTCAAACTGCCGTTTACCGAGGGATATCAGGCTACAATGGGTGATGCCGGTCGAGCAGGATTTTCACGCCCGTTTCAGTGCCCTGGCTCGAAGTTATCGTTATATTATTCTCAATAGTGAAGTCCCGGGCGCATTATCGCATGACAGGGTGGGGTGGATATATCGACCACTCGATCACGAAAAAATGCATCAGGCCTCGCAGGTTCTAATCGGCGAACACGATTTCAGTGCTTTCCGTGCAGCAGGTTGTCAGGCGAAATCGCCCTGTCGTAGAGTCGACGAAATCTGTTTAAGCCGCGAGGGTGATCTGGTTATCCTGAATATTCGGGCAAATGCATTTTTGTACCACATGGTACGAAATATTGTTGGTAGCTTGATCGCCGTGGGTACCGGCGAACGGTCTTGCGAGTGGTTTGCCGGTGTTTTATCCGCTAAAGATCGCGATCGGGCTGATGTTACCGCGTCCGCCGCTGGACTGTACTTTGTGCGGGCCTACTACCCGGATCATTTTAAGCTACCCATCGAGAGCAAAAAGCTCGTATTATTGTAATTAATGACTAGAACCCGAATCAAAATATGCGGCATTACGCGCTTGCGCGACGCGCAACAGGTAGCTGGTCTTGGTGGCGATGCTATCGGTCTTAATTTCCACTCACAAAGCCCGCGTGTGATTGAGCTCGACAGTGCCGTGCATATTCGGCTGGCGATGCCTGCCTTCGTCACGGTGATTGCATTGTTCATGAATGAAAATGAAAGCTGGATCAGGCAGGTAGTGGAAACCGTTCAACCTGATTGTTTACAATTTCATGGTGACGAAACGCCGGAATTTTGCGGGCAATGGTCGAGGCCATACATTAAGGCGATTCCGATGGCCAGTGTTGAAAATGCCAATCTTTATGCACGGCAATTTCCAGAGGCCCAGGGTTTTCTGCTGGATAGTAATGCCGCTGGACGTCAGGGTGGTTCGGGTGATACATTTGACTGGTCGAAAATCCCTCCAACTTTTGACTTTCCGCTGGTGCTGGCCGGTGGGCTTAATCCATCGAACGTGGCGGCTGCGATTACCCAGGTTAGGCCCTGGGGAGTCGATGTGAGCAGTGGCGTAGAGCAAGCTAAAGGTATCAAGGATTCCGAATTGATCGAACAATTTTTTAACGAGGTTAAACGTGTCGACGTTAATCAAAGAATCGATAGATGACTACAATCAATACCCCGACGACTCCGGTCATTTTGGCCAGTTCGGGGGAATTTTTGTAGCAGAGACATTGATGGGCCCGCTTCGCGAATTACGCGAAGCCTATGAAAAATATAGCAAGGATCCCGATTTCTGGGACGAATATGATTACGACCTGAAGCACTTCGTTGGTCGCCCCAGTCCTTTATTTTTCGCTACCCGGTTAAGCCGAAAAAATGGCGGCGCGCAGATTTGGCTGAAGCGGGAAGATTTGAATCACACCGGTGCGCACAAGATTAATAACGCCATTGGCCAGGCCTTACTGGCAAAGCGTATGGGTAAGACACGGATTATAGCTGAGACCGGAGCCGGGATGCATGGTGTAGCATCGGCCACGGTTGCCGCACGTCTCGGCCTCGAATGTATTGTCTACATGGGCGATGAAGATATTAAAAGACAGGAAGCAAATGTCTATCGCATGCGCTTACTGGGAGCCGAAGTTGTGGCAGTACATTCAGGATCAAAAACCCTGAAAGATGCGCTTAATGAGGCGATGCGCGACTGGGTAACCAATATCGACAATACCTATTACATCATCGGAACGGTCGCGGGACCGCACCCCTACCCGGCAATGGTACGTGACTTTCAGACCATCATAGGTCGGGAGTGCCGCGCGCAGATACTCGAACAGGCTGGCAGGTTGCCCGACGCACTGGTCGCCTGCGTGGGTGGTGGTTCGAATGCCATTGGGCTATTTCATGATTTCCTGAATGACCAGCAAACCGCCATTTACGGCGTTGAAGGAGCGGGAGACGGAATCGAAACCGGACGCCACGCGGCGCCACTGACAGCCGGTACGCCTGGCGTATTGCATGGTAATCGAACCTACCTGATGTCGGATAAGTCGGGCCAGATTATCGAACCGTTTTGTATCTCCGCAGGACTCGACTATCCCGGCGTGGGCCCGGAACACGCCTGGTTGAAACAAACAGGAAGAGCCCAGTACAAAACCATTACCGATGCGGAGGCGGTGGCTGCATTTCACGATTTAACCCGTGTTGAAGGCATAATACCCGCGCTCGAGTCGGCCCACGCGGTTGCTTTTGCACAGAAACTGGCTCGCGGCATGGATGAGAACAAGATTATTGTGGTTAACCTGTCCGGTCGCGGAGACAAGGACATGCATACCGTCGCTGCACTCGAGGGACTCGAGGTATGAGTCTTCTGAAAACCTGTTTTGAGCAGCTCGCCGCGCAGCATAGGAAAGCGCTGATCCCGTTTATTACAGCGGGTGATCCGCAACCCGATTTTACCGTCGAGCTGATGCATGAAATGGTGGCTGCCGGGGTTGATATTATCGAGCTTGGGGTCCCGTTTTCAGACCCGATGGCCGATGGCCCGGTGATTCAGGCGGCCGACGAGCGGGCCCTGAGTCACGATGTCAGCCTCAAAGATGTATTGTCGATGGTGGCCCTGTTTCGTCAGCAAAATACCCGGACACCTGTGGTGTTGATGGGCTATTTAAATCCAATCGAAATAATGGGCTATACCCGTTTCACACAACGCGCGGCTGAAGTCGGGGTTGATGGTGTACTGGTTGTCGATATGCCGCCTGAAGAGGCCGGTGAACTGGCACCCATGTTAAAGGCCAGTCAAATCGATTTGATTTACCTGATAGCGCCGACCACCGACATGGAACGAATCAAGTTGATCAACCAAAGAGCTTCAGGTTATTTGTACTACGTATCTCTGAAAGGTGTGACTGGTGCAAATACGCTGGACATAGGTGCAGTGGCGAAGAAGCTGGCAGAAATCAAAACTATATCCGATCTGCCGGTAGGTGTCGGATTTGGTATTAAAGATGGTGCGACCGCGCAGGCTGTCGCCGGGATTGCCGATGCCGTGGTGGTCGGTTCAGCGTTGGTGAATCAGATAGCAATGTCGGAACATGACCATGCGCAGATCAAGTCGCGTGTTAGTGCAATTTTACGTGAGATGCGGTCAATGATGGATGTCAATAGCGAGCATGCGGCATGAGCTGGTTTGAAAAGCTGTTACCATCTAAAATTCGCACCTCGGGTATCAGTGACAAGAAAAATGTGCCCGAAGGCTTATGGGCTAAATGCAGCGCCTGCGATGCAATTATTTACCGGGCAGAACTGGAGCGCAACCAGGAAGTCTGTACCAAGTGTGACTTCCACATGCGCATGCCAGCCAGGCGCCGGCTGGAGCAATTCTTTGATGAAGATAGCCAAACCGAAATTGCCGGCAATATTGAATCTGAAGATATACTCAAATTCCGTGATGATAAAAAATATAGGGACCGGTTGAACCAGGCTCAAAAGCAGACGGGTGAAAAAGATGCCCTGATTGTGATGCAGGGAAACGTGAAAGGAGTAGCCATGGTTGTCGCCGCCTTCGAATTCAGGTTCATGGGTGGTTCGATGGGTTCAGTAGTTGGCGAAAAGTTTGTGCGCGCAGTGGATACCAGCATCGAGAATAATATTCCATTAATATGTTTTACCGCCAGCGGTGGCGCGCGTATGCAGGAAGCCTTGTTTTCGTTACTACAAATGGCTAAGACCAGCGCGGCATTGGCTCGCCTGTCGAAGCGAAGTATTCCCTATATTTGTGTATTAACTGATCCGACCATGGGGGGTGTTTCGGCCAGCCTGGCCATGCTGGGCGATGTTCATATCGCCGAGCCCAATGCATTGATCGGATTTGCCGGTCCTCGAGTAATCGAACAAACGGTACGTGAGACTTTGCCAGAAGGATTTCAGCGCAGCGAATTTCTACTCGAGCATGGCGCCATAGACATGATTGTGGACCGGCGTCAACTGCGTGATAAGATCAGTTCGCTATGTACCATGATGATGGGACAGGCCACACCTGGCGTTTGAAAACGTCTCATGCGGCGCATAACCGCGTTATATATTGGCTCAAAATGCTCATTTACTCTGTGTAAACTGCGCTTTTTCGCCAATATATGCCTTGTTCTGCACTCGCCTGAGTCATTTTCAATAACCTGCTAATCACTATACTGGAAATATCCGATTGAATAATTTTTTCCTCCTGTTATTCAGAGAGTAAGTCTGGTTCGTATTTATGGACGATCTATAAATGCACTTTCAAACCCTCGATGAATGGCTGGACTGGCAACTCCAGTTACATTCACAATCCATCGACCTGGGTTTAGACCGGGTTTGCGAGGTTGCAAATCGGCTTCGAATCGGCTCTATCGCCAAACAGGTGATCACCGTAGCAGGGACAAATGGCAAGGGGTCGACCGTTGCCTGTTACGAAAACTGGTTATATAAAGCCGGGTTTTCGGTTGGGAGTTACACCTCGCCCCACCTGCTACGCTACAACGAGCGCATCAAACTGGATATGCAAATGATTGCCGACGCTGCATTATGCGAAGCCTTTGCAGCGATTGAGGCGGTCAGACAGGATACCTCGCTGACTTATTTTGAATATGGCACGCTTGCCGCACTCTGGTTGATTCAGAAACACCAGCCCGACTTCGCTATTCTGGAAGTAGGTCTGGGAGGTCGTCTGGACGCGGTCAATATAATCGATGCGGATCTGGTGCATTTAACCAGTATCGGCATCGATCACCAGGGATGGCTGGGTGATAGTCGTGAAAAAATTGGATTTGAGAAGGCTGGCGTGTTGAGGGCCGGTGTGCCCGTAGTGTGTAACGATAGCCAGCCACCGCGGTCGGTGCTGGATGAAATAGAACGTCTGGATTGCCAGTGTTTACAATATCAGCGAGATTTCGATATCGTAGAAAGCGACGAAACCGGAAAATTCGACTGGCTCGGTTCTGATTCGAATTATAGACTGACGCCGCCCCTGGCTGGATTTTATCAACGACAGAATCTGGCTGGTGTTGTCGCCGGACTCAGTTTGTTATTGCCTCTCGATCAATATGAGCCATTTACGGTTGCTCAAAATTTTGAAGGTACCGAGCTAGCGGGGCGATTCCAGCAACTTCAGACCAGGCTTGAAGCCGCGGTATATCTCGATGTGGGCCACAATCCCGATGCGGCAAAGGCGCTGGCGGCTAGCCTGTCGGCCATCAAGCAACCACAGACCCGAATCGTGGTTCTACTGGGCATGTTGGAAGACAAGGAAACGGCCAGATTTGTTGCCGAGTTTGACGGGATTGTCGATGACTGGTGGTTGTTATCACTCGACTGTGAGCGGGGTCTCAGCGCTGACGCAATGGAGAGGCGTCTTGACTCAATGGCAAAGGTGGAAAATAAGTTTTCGAATGCCGAGACAGTGATCAATCACGCGCTGTTATCTTTATCTAATCAGGATATAATACTGGTCACTGGATCATTTGTAACAGTCGAATTATTCCTACTGGCTCTCTCGAAATTACCATCAATCTAACTCAATCAAACTAGCCAATAAATAAATAAACGTGGATCAAAATACTAAACAGCGCCTGGTAGGGATCACTGTCGTCTTTGCCCTTGCAGTGATATTTCTACCGATGATACTCGATGGTTCGGGTGTTCGAGAAAATACGCTGGAAGTGGTCATACCACCACAACCAGTAGTGAAATTTAATCCTGAATTTGAGCAAAAAATTGTTGAGTTGCAGGCTAAGGTCGAAAAATTACCAACCCTGGAACCGCAATTTGTTGATGAAAATACGAACGTGAGTGAAAATAAAGTAGAGCAAGAAACCGCGAAGGTAAATCAAAAAGATTCTACTGCAAAGAAAATCCAGTCTGCCAATAATTCGAAAACACAGCCCGAGGTAGAGGTGGCCCTGGTTGGGGGTGATACCTGGGTATTGCAAGTCGGCAGCTTTAGAGACCATAAAAAGGCACTGTCACAACGTGATAAGTTACGCAAATCACACATTGCTGCAGTGTTTGTTGAGCAGTTTAAAATAGGCAACGAGCCGATTTACCGCGTGCGGCTTGGCCCATTTTTGAATCGTGACCAGTCCAAGATCGCGCTCAACAAGGTAAAAGCGAAGCACGATTTGGACGGCCTGATCATGAAATATAATAAATAAAACCCCGGCATGCCAACCGATTGCCGAATAACAGCTGCCCATATTCAACGGCGATTGACACACTCACCTTCAGAGGCTATTGGAAAGTATTGAACTATTATTTGCAGATCGATTACCCGGGAGGCCACGATGGGCTGGGTTGACCTGATAATCATCATGATTATTCTAATCTCGGCGTTGATCAGCCTGGTGCGGGGTTTTGTCAAGGAGTCGATTTCTCTGGCGAGCTGGATTGTTGCTGGATTTATTGCATTTCGCTATTTCACACCGCTTGCCGAGATGCTTGAGCCCTATATCGAATCGACTACCATTCGTGCTGGTACCAGTTTCGCAATATTGTTTGTCAGTAGCCTGGTTGTTGGCGCGATTGTCAATTTTATGGCTAGCCAGGCGGTGGCAAAAACTGGTCTCACCGGCACCGACAAGAGCCTTGGCGTCGTGTTTGGTGCGGCGCGTGGTGTTCTCATCGTGACCATGCTGGTATTGCTTGCCGGATTGACTCCGATGCCATCTGAACCCTGGTGGGATGATTCCGCGATGATCGAATATTTTGCCGATATGGCTAACTGGCTTAAAGACATCATGCCACAGGATGTCGCGAACCGCTTTACCCTGTAACCTGGTGTCGAGTAATCGATCGATAATTTGAGAGAAATCCGGTATGTGTGGAATTATTGGGATCATTAGTCAAAAGCCCGTCGCCCAGGTAATCTACGATGGTCTGCTGGTGCTGCAACACAGGGGCCAGGATTCTGCGGGCATCGTGGTATGCGACGGCAACAAGTTGAATTTGCGCAAGGGCAACGGGCAGGTCAGTGATGTCTTTCATACACGACACATGCTCGATCTGGTCGGCAATATGGGCATAGGGCATGTTCGCTACCCAACAGCAGGTTGCGCGTCTTCTGCCGAGGCCCAACCATTTTATGTCAATTCACCTTACGGCATCACGCTTGCCCATAATGGCAATCTTAATAATGTAGATGAACTCAAGCGCGGGCTGTACCAGTCAGATTTACGCCACATCAACACCAGCTCAGATTCTGAAGTGTTATTGAATGTGCTGGCGCATGAGCTGCACAAATCCGGTACGCTCAATCTAACGGCGGAAGAGATTTTTACCGCGGTGAGTGAAACCCATGCGCGTGTCGAGGGGGCCTATGCAGTGATTGCGATGTTGACCGGTAAAGGAATCCTGGGATTTCGTGATCCCTGCGGAATACGACCGATCGTTTACGGAAAGCGCGAAACCGACGAGGGTACCGAGTACATGATTGCCTCGGAAAGTGTTGCCTTACAAACTTCGGGCTACGAACTCATTGCAGATCTGAAGCCGGGAGAGGCCATCTTTATTGATACCGACGGCAATATCAATTTAAAGCAGTGTGCCAAATCGAGCCGATTAAACCCCTGTATATTTGAACATGTTTACCTGGCGAGACCCGATTCAATCATCGATGATATCTATGTCTATAAAGCCCGTCTACGTATGGGCGTAAAGTTAGGTCGTAAAATATTGCGTGAAATGCCAGAGCACGATATCGATGTGGTAATCCCGATTCCGGATACCAGTCGACCCTCGGCGATGGAACTGGCCTACCACCTGGGAGTTAAATATCGAGAGGGTTTTATAAAAAATCGATACATCGGTCGGACCTTCATGATGCCCGGACAAAAAATCCGCAAACAGTCGGTGCGTCGCAAACTTAACCCGATCGATATCGAATTTAAGGGTAAGAATGTTTTACTCGTAGATGACTCTATTGTGCGTGGCACGACGTCGCAGCAAATTATACAAATGGCCCGTGATGCAGGTGCGAACAAGGTGTATATCGCATCGGCTGCACCTCCGGTTCGGTTCCCCAATGTTTATGGCATCGACATGCCAGCAGTTGAAGAGCTCATTGCTCATAACCGTAGCGAGGCTGAAATTGCCGAAATTATCGGCGCTGACTGGTTAATTTATCAGGATCTCGACGATTTGATCGATGCGGTACAAAAAGGCAACCGGGCAATTACCGAATTTGATTGTTCCTGTTTTAACGGCAGGTATGTAACACAAACCATAGACAATAATTACCTCGACAAAATCAGCGACATTCGCCGTGATTCGGCGAAGGATAATAATGGCGATCAGAAACTGAATCTGGCCAACATGGATTTACACAATAACGTCTAGGGATACTCTGATGCTATGGTCGGAACTCTACAATCAGGTGCTCGATAAACTGCCCGGTGATTCGGCGCTGGAAGGGCAGCGGCCGTTTATCCTCATCGATGCTGCCAAACAACTCTTGCACTGGATCGATATCGACGCAGCAAATAACAAAACCTATTCGGTATCGACTGCATTCAACGGTCTCGGTAACCGCGTCGATAGTTTAAAAACGCCAATCGGCATTCATCGCATAAAGCAGAAAATAGGTGCTGGCGAACCGCTCGGTATGGTGTTTAGCGCGCGAGTAGCAACTGGGCGCGTAAGCAAAAAAATTGACAATCGCGAAGAGGATGAAATTACATCAAGGATACTCTGGCTCGATGGCGTAGAGCAGGGTTTTAACCGCGGTGGTGCCGATGACAGCTTTTCCCGTTATATTTATATCCACGGGACCTCGGACGAAAAACGTATCGGGGAACCCGTGTCAGCCGGTTGTATCCGCATGAAAAATAAAGATGTGATAGACCTGTTTGATGCCGTAGTTGTCAATGATATGGTTATAATTCAATAGCTTACGAGTGTTCCGGGTAGTCGCCTGGCGCTACGGAGAGTTCATAGCCTGCGTAAAAAAAGATTCAGTCACCTGGCTCAATCGATGCCAGTGGTCGAACCGCCCTTGACATAATCCAGACTTGGCCTTAATGTTCAAACAACAGCGCTGATTTGTTTCTCGGCTTGCAGGCGCTGACGGTTCTACACGGGTAGGGCTCGAAAAATAAATGTGCTAAAGAGGGTGATCGTAATATTACTCCGTAATCTCATCCCCCTCCCGAGTTATATTTGGGAGATTCATCGTGACCGATTCATATCAGTTTGACACCCTGGCGGTGCGCACTGGACATCAGCGTACCGGGGAGAACGAACACAGCGAACCGATATTTACCACCTCCAGTTTCGTGTTTGATAATGCCTCACAGGCCGCCGCCCGGTTTGGTGGTGACGATCCGGGTAACATTTATTCGCGCTTCACCAATCCGACCGTACGGACTTTCGAACAACGCCTGGCCTCATTGGAAGGCGCTCAAAGCTGTGTTGCTACCGCGTCCGGCATGGCGGCGATCATGGCGATTTGTATTGCATTGCTTGAATCAGGTGATCACCTGGTTTCCTCGCGTTCGGTCTTCGGCACGACGACAGTACTGTTTGATCGCTACCTGCCGCGCCTCGGTATTGAAACCAGTTTAATCGATATGACCGATCTCGATGCCTGGAAGGCAGCGATTCGTCCTAATACACGAATGTTATTTATTGAAACGCCATCCAATCCGCTCACCGAAGTCGCCGATATATCCGAACTCGCCAACCTGGCCCATGAACAGGGTTGTTTGCTTGTGGTCGACAACTGTTTTTGTACGCCGGCACTGCAAAGACCGTTGCAGTTGGGTGCCGATTTGATCGTACACTCGGCGACCAAATACCTCGATGGGCAGGGCAGAATTGTCGGCGGTGCGGTAGTCGGAGACCAGCAACGCGTTGGTGAAGAAGTCTATGCTGCGATCCGGACCACCGGGCCAACCATGAGCCCGTTCAATGCGTGGGTTGCGACCAAGGGTCTTGAAACCCTGTCGTTGCGCATGAAAGCGCATTCCGAAAACGCTATCGAGCTGGCTCGTTATCTGTCTGACCATGCGGCTATAGAGAAGGTATATCATCTCGGGCTACCGTCGCACCCGCAATTTGAACTGGCCAAAAAGCAGCAAAGCGGCTTCGGTGGGATAGTCTCCTTTGTCGTCAGGGGCGGTCGAGAAAAGGCGTGGCGGGTAATAGATAACACCAGTATGGTGTCGATTACCGCCAATCTTGGCGATGTCAAAACTACGATTACGCATCCGGCGACGACTACCCATGGTCGAGTCAGTGACGAAATCAAGGCGCAGACCGGAATAAGCGAGGGCTTAATACGTATCGGAGTCGGGTTAGAGTCGATAGACGATATTATCGCGGACCTTGAACAGGGACTTTCCGCTTAATCGACCATGCCGGAAAATTTTTATCAGCATATTCTGGATGCTTTACTGGAAAATGATCCGAAGCGCAAGTGTGACTCCGTGGTAACGATATTTGATCGCTGGAAGCATGGGCAACTGGTTCGGAATACGGGCTCTTCAATTCTGCCACTCGAAATTCCGGGCAAACCTGATTTACCCAGGCTGGTTGATCCACGCCAGCTTAGTCGGCGTACAACATCGAGTAGAGAAGGGCGAATCAGCCTGTTGCATGCTTTCGCCCATATAGAATTCAATGCGATCAATATCGCGCTTGATGCCGCCTATCGGTTTCGAGAAATGCCCGATCAATTTGTCAGTGACTGGTTGTTGGTTGCCAGTGAGGAGGCAAAACATTTCAGCCTGCTAAGTGAATACCTGTGCGATCAGGGAGCTTTCTACGGTGAGCTGGATGCGCATAGTGGACTGTGGGACATGGTGTGCAAGACCCGACACGATGTATTGCACCGTATGGCACTGGTACCGCGGGTCATGGAGGCCCGAGGCCTGGATGTTACACCCGGCATGATAAAGCGGTTCACCGATATTGGTGACCATCGGGCGGTGGATATACTGGAGGTGATATATCGTGATGAAGTGGGGCATGTGCGAATTGGCAATCACTGGTTTCGATATTTATGCCAGCAACGTGGACTCGATTTGATTGATACCTTCCGTGAGCTGGTTGATAGATACCTGGGAGGGAATTTACGCGGTCCGTTCAACTGGCAAGCCAGGCTGGAAGCCGGTTTTGAAGCAGCAGAGTTAAAGGCGATGGAGCAGGAAATTGCGCGTTAAAAGGGGCTACCCGCGATTGCTTACCCTGGGATCGTGTAACTCGAACCCGGCCGAACTGCTCCAGCTGAGATAACTGGGCAGCGGGTTCCAGTCTCCAAGCACGTAACGTGTTCTTGACTTGTCGTATCGATGAATGCCTGGCCGGTGGGTATGACCGTGGATTAGAACTTCGGCGTCATGCTGGTCAAAACAGGAATCGACCGCGTCTGGATTGACATCCAGAATCTCTACTGTTTTTTGCAACATTGCGGCGACGCTGTCGGTGCGTAATCCAGCCGCAATTTGTTGGCGTTCAAGTAGTGGTTTTGCTAAAAACTCCGATTGCCAGTCGGGATTGCGTACCTCTGAACGAAAGGCCTGGTAGTCATGATCGCCGGTGCACAACACGTCACCATGCATTAATACCACGCGTTTTCCACCAAGATCCAGGTTCACGGGTTCGTTAATGATTTTAAACCCGGCGCGCATGGCCATCCTCTCGCCAAGCAGGAAATCCCGATTACCGGTAAGAAAATAGGTTTCCGTGGTTTCCGATAAATGATTCAGGCTTGCAACAATATCAGTAAAGCCAGCCGCTGGGTCATCATCGCCCAGCCAGGTCTCAAACAAATCGCCAAGAATATATAAAATTCGAGCAGACGAAGCCCGTTTATCGATAAAATTCAACAGGTTGGTGGTGATTTCCGGCCTGGACGTATCGAGGTGACAGTCCGATATAAACAAATATTCGTCAACCATCCGGGGCTACAATCGACTCACACCGGTAATGGTGATGATGTCAACCGGGACATCCTGGTGACCACCTTTATTACCGGTTTCTACCTTCGCTATTGCATCGACAACATCCATTCCCTCGGTGACCTTGCCAAACACGGCATATCCCCAGCCCTGTGGGGACTCACTACTAAAGTTTAAAAAATCGTTGTCGTTATGATTAATAAAAAACTGTGAGGTAGCCGAATGCGGGTCGCCGGTGCGAGCCATCGCCAGGGTTCCCCGGTTATTTTTTAATCCATTGTTGGCTTCATTTTTAATCGGCCCATGCTTGCTTGGCTTGTCCTGCATATTGGCGGTAATACCACCGCCCTGAATCATAAAGCTGGGTATCACGCGGTGAAATATAGTATCGACAAAATACCCATCGTCCACATAAGCGAGAAAATTGGCACTGGTATCAGGTGCATTTTTAGCATCGAGTTCGATGGTAATTTTACCCATCGTCGTTTCGAGTATTAGCTGTGGATTGTTTGCCGCTTCGTCGTTCATGGATTTGGTACCTTTAATGGTGGAAAATAAAATCAGGGACAGAATCGCTGCAAGCACAACCGCTAGAGGAAGCAGTGTTTTTTTCATCAGCATTCCGGTGGATAAAAGATACGCGGATTCTACTGATTTGTAGTTGTAGATGGAAGTCTGGGGCGAAATGATCTCTGTTAGTTGACAATTTTCGGGTTTAACAGGAATACTCGCATCCTTAAATTGGCAGGGTACTAATAGAGGTTCCACTGTCGAGTGGGATAACTTAAACTCTACCGCCGTTATCAACAGACTGGCTATGATCGCCGACCTTGCATTAGATGCTTACTATTTACAACAGCTTCACCAATCGAAAAGAGCCTTTTATTCCTATCGTGCCTGGTCAGGTTCGGATGTATGTCTGTGGGATGACCGTATATGACTATATCCATATCGGACACGCGCGCGTACTGGTGGTTTTCGATGTCGTCTATCGATTCCTTAATCACCTGGGTTACGAGGTCAACTATGTGCGTAATATTACTGACATAGACGATAAAATTATTATTCGTGCGAATGAAAATTGTGAGGATTTCACCGACTTGACGCAACGCTTTATAGACGCCATGCATGAAGATTCTGATGCGCTGGGCGTTCTCAGGCCGAATCACGAGCCCAGGGCTACCGACTATATCGAATCGATTATAAAAATGATCGACGGCCTGTTGAATAATGGTTCCGCTTACCAGGCGCAGAACGGGGACGTTTATTTTTCGGTTGCGAGCTTCGATGCTTATGGCAAACTTTCGGGAAAGAAAATAAACGAGTTGCGTGCTGGAGAGCGGGTCGATATCGATCCGGGTAAAAAAGATCCACTCGATTTCGTTCTGTGGAAATCAGCCCGGCCCGGCGAACCCCGGTGGCCTTCACCCTATGGAGACGGTCGACCCGGGTGGCATATCGAATGTTCGGCGATGTCGACCGAAATGCTGGGAAATCATTTCGATATTCACGGCGGTGGGCAGGATCTGCAATTCCCGCATCATGAGAATGAAATTGCACAAAGTGAAAGTTGCACCGGTGAGAAGTTCGTCAATTGCTGGATGCACAATGGCTTTGTCCGCATCAACGAAGAAAAAATGTCGAAGTCGCTGGGTAATTTTTTCACTGTTCGCAATGTATTGCGAGCGTATAAAGCAGAGGAAATCAGATACTTCATCGTCAGTAATCACTACCGCAGCCAGCTGAATTACTCCGAACAGCAACTAGACAATGCACGCAGTGGCCTGCAGCGCCTCTACGGTGCTCTGCTCGACACGGAGCCGACGACTTTACCGCAGGGTACGAAGTATCAGGAGCGGTTCGAGGAGGCCCTGTGCGACGATTTTAATACTGCCAACGCAATGGCGGTATTGTTTGAACTGGTACGCGATATTAATCGGGAGAAAAATGGCAATCTCGAAAAAGCCAATTCGCTGGCGAGTTTGTTGAAACACCTGGCTGCCATCCTCGGGCTCTTGCAAATCGATGCGGAAACCTACCTGAAGTCCCAGGTAAGCGACAGCTCAGGATTGGCAGACGAGAAAATCGAAGCGATGATAGAGCAGCGCCTCGAGGCCCGAAACAACAAGGACTGGGGGGAGGCCGACCGTATTCGCGATGAACTTGTTGAAGCAGGCATCAGCATTGAAGATGGGGCCGGGGGAACGCGGTGGCGGCGATCCTGAGTTTGTAATTTTCTTGTGTTTTATTTTTTCACACACTACCACTTTCAATACTACGTAGTTAATTATTGAGTAAGTGTGCGAGTCACTATCTTTTGCTTGCCCAAAAGAAGTAACCAAGAAAATGGCAGCCCCATCCTGTGGCCTTCGGCTACCTGGAAATAAACCGATTTAGGCGGGCACGCAGCCATTCGCTCCTTGCTCAGGGCTGCTCTACGGACATCCCTGTCCGTAGACCCACCAAAATCGATTCATTTCCAGCCCACGATAAGGGCGGTTAAAATAAACAACCGTCATTCCGGCCTTTATGTCGCAAGTGGCTCCCTCGGTTGCCCTCCATGATTGTCGGCCACCTCGGGAGGAAGTTTGCAAAAGTGTTTCGAGGCATGGATGCCGAGATTCAAGCGATTACAGGGATGTAGCAAACGGCGCCTGGCGCCTTTTGGTAGCGGCTTTTGCGGGCTTTCACCCGAGGTGGTCCTGGGAGGCTCTAAAAGGTTCGATGAAACTTTCCCCGGACAGTAGTGGCCGTAGAGACGGAATCTTAACCGAATCGCGTTCACAAGATTCCGGCTCTGGGCCGGAATGACGAATCACCGCACCGACGAATAGTTAACAAAAACCTCAATGTTCAATTGACGATTATTTTTGATCAGCGTATTATTCCGCGCCTCGCTTATAGGCCTTGTTTGGTGCCAATAGGCAGTTTTCGGGGTGTAGCGCAGCCTGGTAGCGCAACTGCTTTGGGAGCAGTGGGTCGGGAGTTCGAATCTCTCCACCCCGACCAGATTTAATTAATGACCTTGGCATTAAATATTAGACTCGACAGTAACGAAGCTGGAACCTTTCGTGGTTCCCAGGATGCCTTTGTTGGGGCATATTTTATGTGAGTGCAAGGCGGCAGCACGCGCACGACTGCAAGGATGCAGGAGGTAGAGCGAAGCAGGAAGCCAGAGCCGAGAACCGGAGTGTATCAAACATACATGAGGATTCGAGCATACTGCCAACGCTGCAATTGCGTAAAATATGCCCTAACAAAGGTATCCTGAGCGCCCGTAGCTCATTTGGATAGAGCATCGGCCTTCTAAGCCGAGGGTAGCAGGTTCGAATCCTGCCGGGCGTGCCATTATTTATGGTGGGCGTAGCTCAGTTGGTAGAGTGCAAGATTGTGATTCTTGTTGTCGTGGGTTCGATCCCCATCGTCCACCCCATTTTTCTGGTACCTGAAAGCAGGTACCAACAGAGCTCGAACAGGAATTACCGGTAAAAAGCCTGGGTAATCTATGTTTAGCCTATATAGTCAGGACAGCTCTGCATGAGCAGCAACCTGTCCCTGTGCCGCGGTAAATCTGTGTCATGCAGAGTTTCTTTAACCTGATAAAAGCGAGTTATGTGCGAAAGTGGCGGAATTGGTAGACGCGCCAGATTTAGGTTCTGGTATCTTTGATGTGAGAGTTCGAGTCTCTCCTTTCGCACCAGTTTTTCTGGTATTTTAACCAACCTGGTTTAATGATAGTCAGTGGCCTGCAGAATAAATTCCTTTAGCAAAAATTACGAGATTTCATTATGCAAGTATCAATAGAATCCCTCGAGGGCCTGGAACGCCGTATGACGGTCCAGGTCCCTACCGACATAGTCCAGTCAGGGGTCGAGAAAAAGCTTAACGATTTAAGAAAAACGATAAAAGTCGACGGTTTTCGACCCGGTAAGGTACCCCTTAAGGTAGTGCAACAAAAATTTGGCGGTCATGTTCGTCAGGAAGTCATCGATGATGTCATCGAGTCATCTTATCGGGAAGCCCTGGTCCAGGAAAATGTCCGGCCTGCGGGTATGCCGAATATCGAAACAATCGAGTCTGAGGACAAAGAGAATATGTCCTTTACCGCGATATTCGAGATTTATCCGGAGATTGAAGAGATTAAACTCGATGTGATCAAGGTTGAAAAACCAGTGGTCGAAATTACTGACGATGATTTGGAGACGGTAATCCAAAAATTGCGCGAGCAACGCAAGAACTGGTCTGAAGTTAGCCGTGCTGCCGGCAAAGGCGACCAGGTGCTGGTCGATTTTGAAGGCAGGATCGACGGGAAGATATTTGAGGGCGGGACCGGAAAGGAGATGGCTGTAGAGATTGGTGCCGGCGCGATGCTACCAGAATTTGAAGCTGGACTCGACGGTATAAGCTGTGGCGAAGAGAAGGTGGTTATGGTTAATTTTCCCGACGATTACCACGGTAAAGATGTCGCCGGCAAGTCGGCAGAGTTTAACCTCAGGGCAACCCGGGTATCAGAGGGGTTGTTACCCGAAGTCGATCAAGAATTCGCCAAGGTTTATGGTATCGAAGACGGCGACCTGGAAAAATTACGTGTCGATATTCGAGCCAATATGGACAAGGAGTTGAGCCAGAAGTTAAAGTCGAATGTAAAAAATGCGGTGATGGAAGGATTACTTGAGAAAAATAAGGTAATTGCGCCTTCCGCCCTGGTAGCTGAAGAAGTAAAATCACTCAAACAGCAATCGATTCAGCGCATGGGGCAGGATCCCACAACCTTCGATGCCGATAGTCTGCCCGATGATCTGTTCGAACAGGAAGCTGATAAACGGGTTCGACTCGGACTACTGGTTGGAGAAGTGATCAAGAGAGAAAATATTACTCTGGATAATAGTCTATTCGAATCGACCCTGACTGAAATGACGGCTTCATACGAACAACCGGATCAGGTGCTGGAATTTTATCGTCAAAACCAGGAAGCCCGTAAAGGCCTGGAAAGCATGGTACTTGAAGACCAGGTAGTCAGTCATATATTGGATAAAGCGAAGGTTACCGAGAAGCAAAGCAGTTTCGAAGAAATAATGAACAGCACTAACTAACTACTGGAATCCATATGAGCGAATTTAAAAGCCGTGCCGGAATAGCCTCAACCTACCAGCTTCGGGACGACCTGGAGGCCAACCTGGTACCGATGGTGGTCGAACAATCAGCCCGCGGTGAAAGGGCTTACGATATTTACTCACGCCTGTTAAAGGAACGGGTGATTTTTGTAGTAGGTACGATCGAAGACCATATGGCAAATTTGATTGTGGCACAGCTACTGTTTCTCGAGTCGGAAAATCCCGACAAGGATATCTCGCTATACATTAATAGCCCCGGTGGGGCGATTTCGGCAGGCCTGGCAATCTATGACACGATGCAATTTATACAGCCCGACGTCAGTACACTTTGCACCGGCCAGGCGGCCAGTATGGGCGCCATCTTACTCGCGGGTGGTTGTGCCGGAAAACGATATGGATTACCGCATTCCAGGATCATGCTGCACCAGCCTCTGGGTGGTTTTCAGGGTCAGGCCACCGATTTTGAAATTCATGCCCGCGAAATACTGGCGGCCCGTTCGCGATTGAACCAGTTATTAGCCAGGCACACGGGTAAAAAGGAGACTGTGATAGACAGAGATACGGAACGAGATAATTTCATGAGCGCGGAGGAGTCGGTCGAATACGGGTTAATTGATCAGGTTCTATCTTCGCGTACCGATTCTGAGGAATTACCTAAAAAGTAATATTTTCAGTTGTACTCGCGGGTTTGGTCTAATATTATCAGATCAGGACTATGATCTGGCTCTAGACATCGGTAATAGAAATGAGTGACGACAAGTCGAATAGTAAAGACGAGAAACTTTTATACTGCTCTTTTTGTGGTAAAAGTCAGCATGAGGTAAGGAAACTGATAGCCGGGCCATCGGTCTTTATTTGCGATGAATGTGTTGATCTTTGCAACGATATCATCAGGGAGGAAATTAACGAAAAAAGCGAAGATTCGGAAAGCAAGTTACCCATCCCGCAGGAAATATATCATGTTCTGGACGAGTATGTGATAGGCCAGGACCGTGCCAAGAAGGTTTTATCGGTGGCGGTATACAACCATTATAAACGCCTTGAAGTCGGCCATGTCAAGGACGATATCGAACTTTCCAAGAGTAATATCCTGTTAATTGGTCCAACCGGATCGGGCAAGACCTTGCTCGCCGAAACGCTGGCGCGTTTATTGAATGTTCCATTTGCGATTGCAGATGCGACTACCTTGACCGAAGCCGGCTATGTCGGTGAGGACGTCGAAAATATCATTCAGAAACTACTGCAAAAGTGTGATTACGATGTCGAAAAAGCACAAACCGGTATTGTTTATATCGATGAGATTGACAAGATTTCGCGGAAATCTGACAACCCGTCAATTACGCGAGATGTATCCGGCGAAGGCGTGCAGCAAGCCTTATTGAAGTTGATTGAAGGTACGATTGCCTCTGTGCCGCCGCAGGGAGGCCGTAAACACCCGCAACAGGAATTTCTACAGGTAGACACTGACAAGATACTGTTTATCTGTGGTGGCGCATTCTCCGGGCTTGACAAGGTTATCCTGGAGCGTTCGGAAAAGGGTGGCATTGGATTTGGCGCCAGCGTCAAAAGTAAGGATAAGGAAAGCATGTTCGGCGAGGTTATCTGTAAGGTGGAACCAGAGGACCTGATTAAATATGGTTTGATTCCGGAGTTTGTGGGGCGCCTGCCGGTAGTAGCGACTCTTGAGGAACTCGATGAGGAGGCGCTGGTGAAAATCCTTACCGAACCGAAAAATGCGATTACCAAGCAGTATCAGAAAATGTTTGAAATCGAAGGAACTGAGATCGAGTTTCGTCCCGACTCGCTAAACGCAGTGGCGGTAAAAGCGATGCAAAGAAAAACAGGCGCGCGCGGACTACGTACGATACTGGAAAATACCCTGCTCGACATCATGTATGACTTGCCGGCGATGGAAAATGTCAGCAAAATTGTTGTAGACGCTGCGGTGATAGAAGGTAATGCCCAACCTTATGTGATCTATGAAGGTGGCGAAATGCAACGAGTAGCGTCAGACGAATAGCGCCGCTCCAGAGTCCGGCCTATTGCCTGCACGACACGTTTCACCAAAAGTGCGTACCGCTGGCAGGGTCAACTGCCCCTCTAATATCCGAAGCTGTGATTATCACGCTGTTACAGCGCCCGTAGTCTATACTTACCGGTATACTCACCCAATTCCAGGGTTGAAATGGATGCTTATGGATCCATATAAACCTGACACTCATTAAACGAGGCGTTCAATGTCAGATTCCCAGAATTTACCACTTGCAGAAACTACCAACAGGCAACTGATCCCGGTCTTGCCATTACGCGATGTGGTGGTATATCCGCATATGGTGATTCCCCTATTTGTCGGCCGAGAAAAGTCGATTCTCGCACTGGAAGCGGCGATGGCCGATAATAAAAAGATTTTGTTACTGGCGCAGAAAAATGCTGAAGTGGACGATCCGGCTCAAAAGGATCTTTACCAGATAGGAACCCTGTCCACTATTTTACAAATGCTCAAATTACCCGATGGTACGATCAAGGTTCTGGTTGAGGGTGGTGAACGGGTACAGGTTGATAGCATCCTGGAGACCAACGAATATTTCTCGGCTTCAACCCAGATGCTGGAGAAAGCCGTGCTGATTGATGATCGTGAAACCGAAGTGCTACTGCGCTCGGTCCTTAATCTGTTCGACCAGTATGTCAAACTAAACAAAAAAGTACCGCCTGAAATATTGACGTCCTTGTCGGGTATCGATGACCCAAGTCGACTCGCCGATACAATCGCTGCCCACATGTCATTAAAACTCGATGAAAAACAGGAAATACTGGAAATTCAGGAACCGCGCGAGCGCATCGAGCACATCATGAGTAAAATCGAAGGTGAAATTGACCTGATGCAGATCGAGAAAAGAATTCGCGGTCGCGTTAAGCAGCAAATGGAAAAGAGTCAGCGTGAGTATTACCTGAATGAGCAGATGAAAGCCATTCAAAAAGAACTGGGAGATATGGATAATGTGCCGAATGAGCTGGAGGATCTGCAAACTAAGATTGAAAAATCCGGCATGTCCAAGGATGCGCGCGAAAAAGCCGATTCGGAGCTCAATAAACTCAAAATGATGTCGCCAATGTCTGCAGAAGCTACCGTCGTGCGTAACTACATCGACTGGCTGGTCAGTGTTCCATGGAAGAAGAAATCGAAAATCAGACGCGATCTGGCAGAGGCTGAGCAGGTGCTTGAAGAAGATCATTACGGTCTGGAAAAGGTCAAGGAAAGGATTCTTGAGTATCTCGCGGTACAGCAGCGAGTGCAAAAACTAAAAGGTCCAATTCTCTGCCTGGTAGGGCCGCCGGGTGTGGGTAAAACGTCGCTTGGGCGCTCTATTGCCCGTGCTACGAATCGTAAATTTTCGCGGATGTCCCTCGGCGGCGTTCGTGACGAATCAGAGATACGCGGTCACCGGCGTACCTACATAGGCTCCATGCCTGGAAAAATTATTCAGAACTTATCGAGGGTTAAAGTCCGAAATCCTTTATTCTTGCTCGATGAAATTGACAAGATGGCGATGGATTTCCGCGGCGATCCAGCCTCCGCACTGCTCGAAGTGCTCGACCCGGAGCAAAACCACACGTTTTCCGATCACTATATGGAAGTCGACTTCGATTTGTCGGATGTAATGTTTGTGGCGACTTCGAATGGCATGAATATTCCAGGGCCGCTACTTGATCGAATGGAAGTTATTCGTATACCTGGTTATACCGAAGATGAAAAGTTGAACATTGCGCTCAAATACCTGGTACCCAAGCAGATTAAAGACAATGGATTGAAGGATAGTGAAATTGTAATCAATCAGACCGCGGTACTGGAAATTATTCAACGCTATACGCGGGAAGCCGGTGTGCGAAATCTGGAGCGCGAGATTTCCAAAATATGCCGTAAGGCGGTAAAGAGCATGCTACTCAAACCGGCGACTAAAAAAATTAGCGTTACCGCCAAAAACATTTCAAAATTCCTCGGTGTGAAGCGATTTCGGTTTGGATCGGCCGAAGATAAAGACCAGGTTGGACAGGTTACCGGGCTGGCCTGGACCGAGGTTGGTGGTGAGTTACTGACCATTGAGTCAGCAGTTGTCGATGGCAAAGGCAAGTTCGTACAAACCGGGCAGCTCGGCGATGTAATGAAAGAATCGATACAGGCCGCTCTGACCGTGGTACGAAGCCGGGCTCGCGTGCTGGGGGTTAATCCCGAGTTTAACGAGAACAGGGACATTCATGTGCATGTGCCGGAAGGCGCGACTCCAAAAGATGGCCCAAGTGCCGGTGTCGGCATGTGTACCGCTCTGGTATCGGCTTTAACCGGTATTCCGGTCAAGGCAGATGTGGCGATGACCGGGGAAATCACACTGCGTGGTGAAGTGCTGCCCATCGGTGGTTTAAAAGAAAAGTTGCTGGCCGCCCATCGGGGCGGAATTAATGTCGTATTGATTCCCCAGGAAAATGAAAAGGATCTTGTCGAAATACCCGACAATATCAAGGCTAAACTGGAAATCATTCCAGTTCGCTGGATCGATGAAGTGCTCGAAGTCGCACTGGTGCATCAGCCGACACCACTACCCGAAGCACCAGAAGTATCTCCGGAAACTCCAAAAGTGAAGGATAAGGAGAAAAAATCAACCGGTGTACGTGCACATTGATCGTTTAGGGAAATAATTTTAGGTAATTTTTCGTATTTTGCCTGATTTAGGTTGACGCTAAAGCCCGCTATTGGTTTAATTCGTAGCTCTGGGGGGATTGACCTGCTATGTTGCAGAACGTCATCTGCAGTAACTAAATTATAATTATTTGACTATTTTTGCCGATCTGCACTGCGGATTGGTTTTCTACAACCAAACCAACGGAAAACACAAATGAATAAATCTGAACTTATTGATGCTGTTGCGAACTCTACTGACTTGACTAAAGCTGACGCCGCTCGTGCAGTCGACGGTGTGATTGGAGCCATAACCGGGGCATTAAGATCTGGTGGTCAGGTGACTATAGTCGGCTTCGGCACTTTCCTCGTACGTCATCGTGAAGCACGTGCTGGACGTAATCCCCGCACCGGTGAAACCATCCAGATCAAGGCATCAAATGTGCCCGCATTTAAGGCTGGCAAAGCCCTGAAAGACGCTGTAAACTAGCGCGCCTTCAGCGAGACCGGGTGCTTAGCTCAGCTGGGAGAGCATCGCCCTTACAAGGCGAGGGTCGGGGGTTCGATCCCCTCAGCACCCACCATTTACTGATCAGGAGTGGTAGTTCAGTTGGTTAGAATACCGGCCTGTCACGCCGGGGGTCGCGGGTTCGAGTCCCGTCCACTCCGCCAGCTATAAAAGCGCTTGTATAAGGACGCTTTCCCCGGAATGATTCCGCCCAGGTAGTGAAAATTAATCATGTTACAAGCGATAAGAGATAAAGTAACTGGCTGGATTGCCTACGCAATAATATTTCTGATCAGTGTTCCGTTTGCACTTTGGGGGGTGAATTCCTATCTCGGTGGTGGCGAAGCGCTGCCTGCTGCCACGGTCAATGGTGAAGATATAACCGCCCAGGCCCTGGATACCGCCTACGCCGGTTATCGTCGGCAACTGGCAGAGGTGTTCGGTGGTACTATACCCGCAGGATTTGGCGATGAGTTCATTCTCAAAGAGCGGGTTCTGACACAGTTGATAGAAGAGTATGCGCTGCGTCAATATGCTGACAGGCAACGTTATCGAATCGGTGATGAAGAACTCAACAAACTGATTCGTTCAATGAAAGTTTTTCAATCAGACGGTCAGTTTGACACCTCTATTTACCGGGCCCAGTTGGAATCACAGGGATACTCCCCGGCTGGTTTTGAACAGGAATTTAGGCGTACCCAGTCAATAGACCAGTTACAGACTGCTATTAATGCAACTGCCTTTATCCTGCCCGAACAGCAAAAACAATTTTTCAGATTATCGAACCAGATTCGAAAAATTCGCGTATTAACGCGATCCGTAGATAGCGATACCTATGTTATCAGCGAACAGGAGGTTGAGGACTACTATCAGGCCAATGCTGGTCGTTATATGACCTCTGAGCAGGTGAAAATAGATTTTCTGGAAGTGAGTCTGGAGAGCATAAAGTCCCTGGTTGATGTGCCGGAAGAACAACTGCTTGAGCGCTATCAGCTCGCAAAGGAGTCATACACCAGTGCCGAGTATCGAACCGCAAGCCACATATTGCTTACCGTCGAGGATGGTATCTCAAAAGATGGGAGCGATCAGGTCCGCGATCGCCTGGCGGATATCAGGGCACAGATAGTAACAGGGGGAGATTTTGCCGGGCTGGCAAGGCAATATTCAGAAGATCCAGGTTCAGCAGCGGATGGCGGAAATCTTGGTGAAATTGAAAAAGGGATGATGGTGCAGCCTTTCGAGAAGGCATTATTTTCAATGCAGGTGGGAGAGCTGAGTGAGCCGATCAAAACCACTTTTGGTTGGCACCTGATAAAACTGGATCAAGTGAGCGGTGGAGAAACCCGCTCCTACGATGAGGTCAGGGTTGATATCGAGGATGAGATTCGTAGCGACCTGGCCGAAAGCCAGATTTATGATCTGGTGGAAAATCTTGCTAATCTGGCCTACGAGCAATCAGATTCATTGTCACCGGCTGCCGAACAACTGGGGCTGGAACTGCAAACTTCGCAGTGGTTTGACAGGCAGGTTGGTACTGGTATCGCATTGGAACCTCAGATTCGAAATGCAACTTTTTCAAACGATGTATTGAACCAGGGCATTAATAGCGAGGCGATTGAGCTAGCCGACAGTCGTGTCGTCTTTATCCGGATCAATGATCGCATACCACCCGCGCAGCAGGCACTGGATGAAGTATCAGACTCGATTATCGAAACTTTAAAACAGGAAAAAGGGCGGGAACATAATAAACTTGTCGGGGAGCAGGCGTTTGACGCGTTGAAATCAGGCAAAAGCCTGGACGACATTGCCGCCGACTGGAATATTGATCTGGTTGATCAGGGGTTCATTGGCCGTGATGACCCGGCACTGAATCATAATTTGTTGAGGCTGGCATTCAGGATGAAAAAACCGGCTGATGGGCTGGTGTTCGACGTGCTGGCACATGCCAATGGTGACTATTCGCTGGTTGAACTATCTGCTGTGATTTCGAATGATTCTGATGTTGACAGCGAGCGTGCCAAAGCCCTGAGCAGTGCCGCAGCGGGAGCAGATTATCAAGCCGTTTTAAAGGTGTTAGCGAGCAGGGCCGAGGTTGTGCGAACGCCGCTGAGTGAACTTCAGTAGGCGTTAATAACAGCAGTTACATCTGGCTCAGAGCGTCTGTCAGGATTCGAGTACGCCCATACTGACTATGTTATAACCCGAGTCGACGTAAATATTTTCTCCGGTAATAGCCGAAGCCAGATCAGAACATAAAAAGGCGCCGGTATTTCCCACTTCCTGGATAGTGACATTGCGTCTTAGCGGCGCATTGCGTTCGACCTCGTCGAGTATCTTCTTGAAGCTGCCTATCCCCGCTGAGGCGAGCGTTTTAATAGGGCCGGCCGAGATCGAATTGACACGAATACCTTCCGGCCCGAGAGCAGCGGCCAGATAACGCACATTGGCCTCCAGGCTGGCCTTGGCCACGCCCATCACATTGTAATTGGGCAAAGCTCGCTCCGAACCCAGATACGTCATGGTGATGATGGCACCATTGGTATTTTGCATCATCGATCGTCCTGCTCTGGCGAGTGCGGCAAGGCTGTAGGAACTGATGTCGTGTGCGATGCGAAATCCCTCCCGGTCCAGGTTGTTCAAATAGTCTCCATCCAGAGCCTCGCGCGGTGCAAAAGCAACCGAATGAACCAGCGCATCGAGTGAATCCCAGTGTTTAGCCAACCCATCAAACAATCCAGTGATTTCAGTATCGATCGATACATCGCAGGGGATAACAATGTCGGAATCAAATTCAGCGGCAAATTTTTCCACCCGTGGCCTGAGTCTTTCATTGGCATAACTGAAAGCAAGTTCAGCACCCTCACGATGCATCGCCTGGGCGATTCCATAAGCGATCGATCGATTGCTGGCTATACCAACGACAAGTGCTTTTTTACCGCTTAAAAATCCCATGACTTATCCTGAAACTGAAAAATCCATTTTCTCAATGTCATGCGGATCATGCAATCACTAAGTTGAAAAACTAGGGAAGCAAACTAATTTTATATGCCGCTATGACGGATCGATCAATCATCTGGCGACTGAACAGATTTCGAATCTATTATCACATGACATGCTATAGATCGAAAATATATTACATATAGGAATATAGTATCTGGAAAAATCATTTTTTTGCATAATTCTGCTGAGATATAGTTTCGGCCTGTTCAATTGCTACAAGCAGATCGCTAAATGTACGCATATAGCCTTGTAGATCAGCAGCTGGTCGATGAGAGGGTCAATCAGTTTCGTGATCAGACAGCGCGTTTCCTGGCCGGAAAGCTTGATGATGAGGTATTCAAGCAGCTTCGCTTGAGAAACGGTCTGTACATACAGCGCCATGCACCGATGCTGCGCGTTGCCATTCCATACGGTGTGTTCAATTCAACGCAATTGCGTGCCCTGGCGGCCATAGCTCGTAAGTATGATAAGGGCTATACCCATGTCACGACCCGCCAAAATTTTCAGTTTAACTGGCCTTCTATCGAATCGGTACCCGATATACTGGCCGAACTGGCCAGCGTGCAAATGCACGCGATTCAGACCAGTGGGAATTGTATTCGTAATGTAACCTCGGATCCGCTGGCAGGTGTTGCACCCGATGAAATTGAAGATCCCCGAGTGTGGTGCGAGTTAATACGACAATGGTCGACCCTGCATCCGGAATTCTCATTCTTACCGCGCAAATTTAAGTTCGCTGTTACCGGTTCGAGACAGGATAGGGTCGCCTCGCAGGTACACGATATCGGCATGCAGGTGCTGCGAAATCACGATGGTGAAGTTGGCTTCAGGGTACTGGTCGGCGGTGGCATGGGTCGAACGCCAGTCATTGGTAAAGTAATTCGTCAGTTTCTGCCAAGATCTGACTTGATCAGTTATCTGGAAGCTATCCTTCGCATCTATAATTTATACGGAAGACGAGATAATTTATACAAGGCGCGAATAAAAATTTTAGTGAATGCGATTGGTATCGATAGTTTTAGACAGCAGGTAGAGGCCGAGTGGCAACAAATTCGCGATTCTGAACTCAGGTTAAGTGAAGAAGATATCAATCGGGTCACTGAGTCGTTCAAAATACATCGATACCAGGTACTACCAGCGCACAATTCCAGCCTGGCACAAGAGCTACGTACTAACCCGATGTTCGCATCCTGGTTTCGGCAAAATACGCGTGAGCACCGGGAGTCTGGATATCGAATTGTCTACCTGTCGTTGAAGGGAGAAGGCCAGCCACCGGGGGATATTCGCGACAGACAGATGGAGGCAGTAGCCGATCTCGCCGATCAGTTTAGTTTCGGCGAAATACGTACTACCTATGCCCAAAACCTGGTGTTGGCCCATGTCGAGCAGTCTCAACTGTACCTGTTATGGAGACGTCTCGATAAATTAAAGCTCGCGACACCCAATATAGGTACGCTGAATGACATTATCTGCTGTCCCGGATTCGATTTTTGCAGCCTCGCAAATGCCACCTCTCTCGACGTTTCAGAAGACATTATGGAGCGCTTTGGGGAACTCGATCGGCTTTACGATATCGGTGATATACGCATTAATATTTCAGGTTGCATGAATGCCTGTGGCCATCACCACGTCGGCCACATCGGTTTGTTGGGAGTTGATAAAAAAGGCGAAGACTGGTACCAGATTACGCTGGGTGGTTCAGCGATGAATCATACTGCGCTCGGCAAGGTGTTGGGACCGGCCATAGCCAAACCGGACATTGGTCGTGCGGTCGAACAGATTATCGATGTGTATATCGAATTGCGCACGCCCGCAGAATCATTTTTACAAACCCTGGATCGACTCGGGCATGGTCCCTTCAAGGAGCGTTTGTATGCCACCACTGATTGATAAATCAGAACTGATTGAGGATAACTGGGTTAGCATTGGTGACCATCAGGCAATCGATGATCGTCCGAATGCCGTGGTCGGATTAAATCGTTTGATGCAGCATCGGGATCGACTCGTTAAGCTGCCACTTCAATTGGGTGTAATCCTCGAACCAACCGATGCGGTGGAAGAGCTAGTACCATTCCTGGACCAGTTAGGAATCATAGTTTTGCAATTTGGGGTATTTTCCGATGGCCGCGCATTCAGTCAGGCCAGACTGCTCAGGGACCGTCATGCATATCGCGGGGATATTCGAGCGGTCGGGGATGTAATCTGCGACCAGCTTAGCTATATGCAACGAAGCGGGTTTAATCAGTTTCAGCTAACCGAGGGCGAGGATCTTGATCTGGCGTTCAGGATATTGGGTGAATTTCCTCTATCCTATCAATCCGAATTGAAACAATCTATTGCCCGGTAGTTCAGGCTAGTCGTTGAATAGCAGGGCCAGTTCTTTTGCCACAAACGGTCGCCCCTGATTGTTGATAGAGGTGCCGATTATTTTTGCCCGTAACATTAATTTTTGATCAGAAGTACGAAAAATATCCTGCAGGAAAGCGAAGCGAAGTCGGGAATCTTGCTGAATATTGCTACAGACTACAAACTCGTCATTGCTTTTCAATGACTGCAAATAGTCCAGTTCTGCACGCACTACCACCAGATGAATTCCCGCCGCGGTCATTTCAGCGAAATTGACACCCTTGTCCAACAGGAAGTTATGCCGGGCGTGTTCAAGATAGTGTTGATAGACACCATTGTTAACCACACCCTGCATATCGCATTCATAGTCTCGTACTTTGAATTTGAGGCGGTGTGTATAGTCCATATTATTAAGCAATTTAAAAAAGCAGTTTAGCAAAAATTTGGCAATCTCTGAATAATTCCTCGACCAGAAGTGATGGGGGAATACCACTGAATCTGAGCGAAAGCCAAAGATTCTAAATCAGTACAGGCTCGACCTGGTATCGATTTAATTTATTATCGCCCGGCGGAATTAAGCTATGCTATGAGCCATAAGGTTAGATTGAAATGAAACTATGATATTTTCAAAGTTTGGACATCACTTTGCTGGTTACTCGGGGATAACCCATTTAATGGATGATTTGAATGAAGGCTTGCAGCGCGACGATATGATAATGATGGGAGGTGGCAATCCCGCTGCAATCCCGGAGGTAATCAAGGTTTTTGAAGCGGTGATCGATAAGCTACAGGCGTCCGGGGATCTGATCAAAGCCCTGGTCAATTACGACGGGCCCCAGGGCAAAGATGCCTTTCTGGAAACCCTGGTCGAGTTTTTTCAACGACAATATAACTGGAAAATTGACAGGCGCAATATTGCGCTGACGCATGGTAGTCAAAGTGCATTTTTTATTTTATTCAATTCGTTTGCGGGTCAATCAAAACGAGGGCAGCGACATGTTTTGATTCCCCTGGTACCTGAATACATTGGTTACAATGACCTCGGCATCGAAGACTCGTTAATTACCAGCCAGCAGGCCAAGATAAAACTACTGGACGACGGATTTTTTAAATACCAGGTCGATTTCGATCGGCTCGAAGTCGATAGTTCTGTCGGATTAATTTGCGTATCGCGCCCGACCAACCCGAGCGGCAACGTCTTGACCAATTCGGAATGCCAGAATCTGGATCAGATTGCACAGCAAGGTAATGTGCCGCTATTGATCGATAATGCATATGGTACACCCTTTCCAAATATAATATTTAATCAGGTAGAACCATTCTGGAACGAGAATACAATCGTTTGTATGAGCCTGTCGAAACTCGGATTGCCTGGCGCGCGAACCGGCATTGTGATAGCAAACGAGGATATCATTCGGCAATTTACCAATATGACCGCGATTACGAGCCTGGCGCCCGGCGGCATAGGCCCCGTAATTGTTGGGCAGATGATTGAAGAGGGGCTACTGTTACCGTTGTGTCACGAGGTAATTCTGCCTTTCTATCGAAAGCGTGCCCAATTGGCGATACAACTGGTTCAGGCCAAGATCGACGATACTCGATTGCACATTCATAAATCCGAGGGTGCATTATTTTTATGGCTCTGGTTCGAAGGCCTGACGATCACTACCAGTGAACTCTACGAGCGCCTAAAGAAAAAGGGATTGTTCGTTGTTCCAGGCCAGTATTTTTTCCCGGGGCAGGGAAAACCTTCACAGCATGCTGAGAGCTGTATTCGGATGAATTATGTGCAAAGCGAGGACGATTTGAATCGAGGCATAGATATATTGGCGCAGGAACTACAACTTTGTTGGCAGTAGGTACCGATGTACAGGTTTATATCGATACTTACCAGCTATTTGGTGGTATGCGTAAATACACCATCCCAATCGTCGCTGGGGGGCTCCTTTCGAAAGTGCGTGATACGATCCAGGTAAATCCGATAAAGTCTTCGGTCGGAATCAACCCGGCTTAAATTAAAAAATCCTACCTCTGCCCTGTCCCAGTTCTGTGAACGAAATTCGCGCAATGCTCTTTTGTAGTCGGTTAACTCTGAAATGATGCTTTTATCCAGATCATTCCTGTGCCCGACCGGCTCGTAGATAGCAACCGGTTCATTCTTGCCTAGTACCGTTACCAGGTCGAGCTCGCGGAAAATATACTCAGAGATGTTGTCTTTAGTGGTTTCACTGACGATAATGTTGACGCCATAGTTTTTGGTCAGACCTTCCAGGCGCGATCCCAGGTTGACTGCATCGCCCAGTACCGTGTACGCCATCCGAAATTCCGAGCCCATATTACCGACATTCATGTTGCCGGTATTGAGACCAATACCTATATTCACTTGCGGCCAGCCGCGCGCTTTGAAATCCTTTTGCATGACCTTTATTTCGTCCATCATTTCTAGTGCTGCATAGAGCGCATGACGCGCGTGCTCAGAGTCTTTTAGTGGCGCGCCCCAAAATGACATGATTGCGTCGCCCATATATTTGTCGATAGTGCCACGATTTTTATGTATCACGCGCGTCATCGGAGTCAGCAACGCATTCATCAGCTGGGTTAATTGTTTCGGATCCATGCCTTCGGAGAGTGTGGTGAATCCACGTACGTCAGAAAATAACACGGTCATTTCACGATTTTCTCCATCGATTGAGAAATCGGTTGGGGCATCGTTCATTTCGTCGACCAGTTCGGGTGGGATATATTGTCCGAACAAATGAGTTAGTTGGCGTTTGTCACGCGATTCAATGAAAAAACCAAACGTCATATCGAGCATAAATATCAAAATGATGAGCAATAACGGGCTGGCTAATGGCAATATCAACTGGTTGTCCCAGGCGATGACGGTTATCAATATGGTAAGTAGTGAAATGCCGATAGTTCCTGTCGCAGCCATCAGGGGGGATACCAATGGTAGCAACAGTGACATGCCTGCGGCTATAAGGATTAATATCAGAATTTCATAGCCGATGGTCCAGGCCGGTTTGTGATTGATCCTACCGTCGAGTATTCCGGAAATCAGGTTTGCGTGTATTTCGACTCCCGCATAAATTTCTTCGACGGGTGTCGAACGTAAATCTTTCAGACCCGGCGCCGTAGTACCAATCAGTACTATTTTATCATGCAAAAAGACAGGGTTTATTTCTTTACTTAACACCCTGTGCAACGGCAGGTATGGAAAACTGCCCTGTAGCCCACGATAAGGCACATAGACAGCGCCATTATTGTCTACCGGAATATGATGGGTACCAAGATTGATTCCTTCGAGTGCATAGTAATCTTTCGCGCCAGTGATTCCATCGGTCTCGATAATCAACTCGATTCTGGCGTTATCGAGATGGGCCTGAGCTACTGCTAATGCCAATGAAGAATATAGATTCTCGCCGTAATTTTGTATCAGCGGAGCGCGGCGAAATACCCCATCCGCGTCTACTAACGGATTATCAATATACCCACCGAGTTCAGTAGCGGTCTGCAACATTTCCAGATTACCGATATAACCGGGTCGTTTGGTGATCCGTAAACGCTGCTTCCACTCAGCATCCATCTTCATAGTCGGTGGGGGCAGTGAGCCGGTATTTTCGCTTTGTTTCGATAAATTCGGGGTTTTGAAAATGTACGCCATTACCACGTTTCTACCCCGTAGGCTTTCGGCAAATATTCTATCGTGTTGCAGGCTGGGACGAATTTTCTCGAACGCGGTTTGGTAAGCCGGGTCCTGGCTTAATTCACCGCGCGCCAGTTTCTCAAAGGCTTCCAGGCCGGAGGATTGATCTTTTTCGGCGAAGCTAATATCAAAACCAACGGTATCAACCTGATAGTATTCAAATAGATTATCGACAATAACAGCAAGCTTGTCGCGACCCCATGGCCATTGACCGACTAGCGCAAGTGAATTTTCGTCGATGTCGAGAATGACGATGCGGTCATCCAGCGAATTGGGGCGAGTGGAATTGAGGCGGACGTCGTAGGTCCAGTTTTCGAGCTTGGTGAGGTATGGATACTGGTGCCAATCCAGGGTGTCAACTAGCAGAGCAAGCAGAATGAGAGCGCTGAGCCCATATCTCAAAATGCGTTGAAATTGCATTGATTGCTCTCCAGGTTGATATTATGGAATATTGATGGCCTGGATTAAATCTTACCCGAAAGTCGCACTGCTCAGGTCATCTGATAGACTGACCGCGTATCATATTGGGGTTTAGCGCAGGTAAAATTCCATTTTCACGCCAGCCACTTCGAGAATGTCATGGCTTTTGAGTTCGTGTGCATTTGAACCGATCGGGTTGCCACCAACCTTGGGCACCGAATTATCGGGGCCGCCATCAACATGGATGAGGAAAAATCCCTGGGGTCTACGCGTAATTGCTGCTACCTGTACGCCGGGCTGACCGATGGTGGTTAATGCCTTGGTGAGGATCAGTTCTTTACCGGCATTTGCGCCACTGAGCAGTTGTAGGCAGGCCTCCTTATCGGACAACGGGGATGCCGCGGTGTTTGCTGCTTCAGATGCGATCTCGGCTGAAATTTTTTGCATCGACGCGTCGATTTCTTTACTACCAGCTTCCTCGGGCATGCCTTTTTCGCCGGCGCGAATAATCATGGTTTGCTCGAAACCTTGTGCAGCTGAGCCGCTGGAACCATTGTGGTAAACTATCTGGTACTTACCGAGCGTGATATTGTCGCCGTCTTCGAGGGCGTGTTTTTTTACCAGCTTGCCGTTGACGTAGGTGCCATTAGTACTACCCAGATCTTCCAGAAAAGAATCTTCGAGTATAGTGATAACCTGAGCGTGTTTACCACTAACCGACAAATTGTCAATAGGAATATCATTGCTCGGCTTGCGGCCAATCGTCATTGTTTCACTGGTTAAAAGGTACTCCTTTTTTTCGCCAGTGCTTGACGTGGTGATCAATTTTGCGACCATTTTTTATCCAGCCTCTAAATAAATATTTTATTGGACGTAATTCGTTAATCGAATCGCGCGGCCAATTTGTTTAACCAGCTCTGCTCAACTGAAAAATCATCGTCGACACGGCATAACATCACCGATATATTATCCCTTCCACCATTCTGGTTTGCCTTAGTAATCAATTGCTTGGCAGCCTCATCTAGATTATCACTAAATCTCTTAATAGTTAAGCGTATAAATTCATCTTCAACATAATCAGTCAGTCCATCTGAGCATAGTAGATAAATATCATTTTTTAACACTATATCTTCCTGAATATCTGCTGTTACCACAGGATCTATGCCTAAAGCGCGTGTTACCAGGTTCTTATTCAGCGAATTTCGCGCGTCTTCGCGGGTGTAAAAACCGCGATCAATCAGTTCCTGTAATAGTGAATGGTCCTTGGTAATTTGCTCGAAAGAGTCTTTTCGCAGACGATAACAGCGCGAATCTCCGATATGAACCAGCGAAAGCGTATTATTGTAGAATTGTAGCACGACAATGGTAGTCCCCATGCCGTTATGGACTGGATTTGACTCGGCGGTCTTAAAAACCAGATCATTGGCAGAATCGATCGCTTGCTGAATACAAATTGATTCGAGTGAATACCCCGACTTTGAATCAGTCTGGCCCGACTTGATCCGGGGTAACTGCTTTTGTACCTGTTCGATTATCCTGTCGACGGACATGCTACTGGCGATATCACCACCGCGATGGCCGCCCATTCCATCGGCTAGTACCGCTAGTCCCAGCGCGCTATCGTAACCGATAGAGTCTTCATTTTTCCTACGCACCATTCCGATATCTGTCATACCGGTAATGGCGATTTTATCCTGTAGATTCATCTCCTGAATCAGCCCGGCAAGGCCATAACAGCTTTCAGATGGTTAGCCAGTTCGGTACCGGTTTGAAAGCGTTGCTCAACGTCCTTCGCCAATGTTCTGCCGACTACCGAGGCGACTGCATCCGAAATTTCGGGGCGTAAAGTTTTAATATTCGACGCCTCCTCACTGGTAATTTTAAACATTAAACTCGCCATAGAATCTGCCTGAAAAGGCAGGGAGCCGGTGAGTAACTGAAATAACATGACTCCAAGTGAAAACAAATCTGAGCGCCCATCTATCTTTTTGCCGGCTAATTGCTCGGGTGACATATATGAAGGGGTACCCAGAACCGTGCCGGTTTTAGTTTTGCTTGCATCAGTAATGCGCGCAATTCCGAAATCAGTTATTTTAATCGAATCGGACTCTGGTTCATACATAATATTGGACGGCTTGATATCACGATGCACGATGTTCTGCTTGTGTGCGTATGCCAGGGCTTCGGCCACCCGCTGGACGATACCGAGTATAGTACGGACGTCGAGCAAATTATCAGGTTTGATATAGCGTCCGAGATCGTGACCCTGTAAATATTCCATCGCTATATAAGCCAGATCGTGCTCCTCTCCGACATCGAAAATTGTAACGATGTAAGGGTGACTCAGCCGGCCGGCAGTTTCTGCCTCGCGAAAAAATCGTTGTTTAACTTCCTCCAGCTCGTCTTCCTCAAATTCCTGTGCCAGGGCCATTGTTTTGATTGCCACGATGCGACTGATCTTCGGATCCTTGCCGAGATAGACTATGCCCATTGAGCCCTTACTCAGTTCTTTTTCTATCTCGTAACGCCCCAGCATTGGTTTTTCGACGCCATTTGCATCGAGTATTAAAGTGCCGCCGGCGTGACCACCACCCCCACCAAACATTACCGTATCTTCCATTGTCTGGGTTCGCGTCATGCGGAAATTAATATCGCGGAACTGCTTGTCGTACTTCGACATATATTTATAGACAGCGTTGGCCTTGTTAAATAGCCGCTTGCGTTCGAAATCAAGCGCCAGGTCATACATAGCCTCCATGACCGATTCGTCTATTGTGCACTTGCGGAATTTCTCAAAAGCCATGTCCAGTTGCCCCTGACTCTGAAATGCAATTCCCAGCATTCGATTACTTTCAGAAGACTCTTCTTCCGATCTCGCTTTGCCATGTTCTGTAATGAGAAATCGTCTGGTGGTAACCATCAGGTGCCCGATAATCAGCAGTGCTGTGGGGCTCATTAGCTGAATCCAGATAGTATGCGCTGTCATTAACTGGTAGTGGGTGACTATCAGGGCCATCAGAAGTATTAATGTAATAGATGCAGAGACACCTGCCTTCATGTAAGGCATCGCGAACATCAAATACAGGCCGATGAAAGCAAAAGTACCGAGCCGGGCCCATTGGCTCCATTCGGGTACGATAAAAAAATCTTCGTTAAGAATACTGGATACTGAATGGGCGAGCGTAATCACCGGTGGCATTGAGGCATCAATCGGTGTCACCTGGGGGCTACCGACACCAATAGCCGTTGGGCCAATCAGCACAATTTTGTTTCTGTACTTATCGAGTGGAATCTTATCGGTCAATACATCGTAGAAAGAGTCGACCTGAAATGCCGTTTTGCCATCGTTATCCGAATAAAAAAAAGTATTCATTTGCAACTGAGAATTTGTTTTTATTACCAGGCTTCCGAGTTCAATGCTTTCAGCTAGGTTAACGCCGATATCGTTATTGTCCAGGTTCAAACTCCTGGCCGCGATTTGCAGGGACAGGGAGGGGTAGTATCGATCGTAATACTTGAGTACCAGGGGTTCCGATCTAATGCCACCGTCAATATCAAGTACTGCATTCAAATGGCCAATTGCAGCAGCTACCGATCCGATTTCGGGGATCGGTGGAATCGCATTCACCGAGTTGATTGGAAAAAGTCCCTGGCCTTGCGCCGATACTCGATCGCGGATCTGGATGATCGAATTTCTAACCACATAATTGGGCATATCCTGATCGGGTTTCCCACGTGGCACACCCAGAATAAATGGCATTGCCAATATGACATTTTCTGCCAGTGCAATACTCTCTGCCAGTTTGGAGTCGGTATTGAGCGATTGTTCGGCCTCCAGGAGCCGTGATCTGAGCGATTCGATATCCCGGTTCACCACGGAGCTCATTTGCGACTGCTGATAAAATTCGAAAATATCGATAGCGCCACCACTATCAGCTTCATTTCTCAGCATCACACCGAGCTTATCAATATTGGTTTGCAGTTCATTGAAACCGGCATTTGAGTAAAGCTCGACCAGGTCGCGAATATATATAGCACCGGGGTCAATCTGCGGTTCAAGAAAAAATACAGTCTGGCCCACGACTTTGGCCCCGCCGTCGGCAAGTTTTTTTACCAGTTCGGCGTGCAGGTTGCGTGGCCAGGGCCATCGGCCAATATTGGCAATACTTTCATCGTCGATTGCAATGATTGCAATTTTCTCCGAAGGTGTCCTGGTAGTTGATTGCACACCCCAGTCATAGGCCGCACGTTCCAGGCTCTGCATATTGGCGGAGCCTGACGATACGACCACGACGATAGTTATTGCTAGCCCTGCGAACCAGTTTCTTTTCCAAAAACGGGTTTTCATACCCTCTCCAAAATTCTAACTTAATACTCTAAAGCGTTCTGAATAAACCATCGTCCAGATACCAGGCAACGATCATACAGTTGTGTTTTTATATGTATAACCAGACCAATAATTGACTCGCACCCCATTATTTATGGCTGGCTTGAATTTCGCCGCAAGTTCCTGCAAAAACGAATTACCAGTGTGTATTATCCGGGCAATATTATTTTTCGAACAGGGTATCATGATTGATTTCGACCCGCTTATGAAGCCGATCACAAAGATCTATATTGATACCCTACTAATATAGCTTTTATTCCCGATTTTACAGCTATGTTTAAACGATAAGTACCAACACGGAGAATTGCCGGGGAAGATCGGAATACAGCGTAAATGTGTGAAGGAAACGAGATTCCCCGGGGTACTTCAGGAAGTTAAATCTCCGGCTACCGCCGAATCGACACCATCGGTGAGTACGTAAGATTCGATTTCTTTCTCATTTAACAGAAACGATGCTGCTGAACTTCGACGCCCGGTATCGCAGTAGAGGACGTATTTCTTGTTTTTATCGAGCGAGCTGGCTTTCATCCGCAGGAATATCAGGGGGATATTAATGCTGCCCTTGATACTGACGGCCCCGTGTTCGTCAGGCAATCGTACATCGAGCCAGACCCCGCCTTCTTCGACCAGTTTTTTGCCCTCATCATAGCTGACCCAGTTCAATAAGGGCTCGTTCAATAGTGAAATAAAGTCTTCTTTTTTGAGCCGCATCAGGTGACCTACCGACAACATTGTGACGGTAGCGTTTCGCTTCGAATCCGAAATCAACGCCTCTTCACCAAAGCTGTCTCCCACCGACAGGGTCGCGAGTTTGACACCTTTAGGGTTGGCTGGTGTGGAACGCGTAACCAGGCACCTGCCCTCCTTGATAATATAAAAATAATCTCCTTCCTGATCCTGCTCAATAATCTTTTCACCCGTTTTATATTTAATCGATTCCATGCGCATAAAAATGGCCTGAATATTGGCAGCTGGAATTCGATGAAAGGCAGGGGTTTGTAAAATTCTGGACATCCAGTCTGTTTCGTCGTCGTCTTCCATGGTATCGACCATATAGGTCCCGGTCTGGTCCCAGGTCAGCATCAGGTCGAGCATATCGCAATCTACCTTGGTGATGACGACTGATCCCCTGGCGCGAGCCGAGGAGGTTCGCGGAAACCCAGGTGCTATCGGTTGTAAAGCTTCTGGTGTGCCTGCCTTGATAGTCTTGATGACTTTCTTGTCCTGTACCAGTTCGATTTCACCCTCTAAAACATAAACATGATTTTTCTCGTGGTCGCCCATCTTGAAGATATAAAAACCCGGCTCGAAAGCCAAAGCCGAAATTTTAGACTGCAGCTCGCGTACATTATCAGGATGCAATGAATTGATCGGAGAGAGTGCAATTAACTGTTTAGAATCGATTTTTTTCGACATAACGTATCTGCTTATTTTTGCTATTGACAGCTTACTGAAATCTATACTGGCTGTTGGTATCCGATAAATCAACCGGCGCCCGGGAGGAACACGGGCTAACCGAAATAAAGGTGTTAAGCATTATCTAGCGGTAGCTATCCTGATTGACGGGTAACGTCTACGTACAACTTTATTTTCTGGCCCGGTTGGAGGTACTTGCCGATCCTGTTCCAACGCTTGATATCCGATACACGGACATTGAATCGATCCGCAATACGCGACAGGGAATCACCTTTTCTTACTGTATAGCGCAGTGCCTGTAAATTCTGCCTGGGACCGGTATCTATTAAACTCACGCGTTGGGTTCCCGCTCCTTTTTTGGTCCAGATAACCAGTTTTTGACCGATGCGTAGGGTATCGATCGGCGCCATACCATTCCATCTGGCTAGTGACGCGGTATTAACCCCATAGTAGCGGGAAATGCTCCACAGACTTTGACCGGAACGTACGATGTGAACCTGTTTATCGCCAGATCGAGGCGTATTTTGAATTTTACTTTTTCGTGCGCTTGCGCTTAGTTTGTAGGAACTTAGAGATTTTGTTGCGGTCGGGATAGTCAGATATTTTCCCGCCCGGATCTGGGTGCCACGAATCTTATTGACCTTCTTGATTAACGCGGTAGTGGTTCGGTATCGGCGTGATATCTGACTCAGAGTTTCTCCGTTCTTGATCTTGTGACGTACCCAATTGATGCGTTTTTCGGCCGGGACTTTCAGAAGGGCAGATTTAAACGCTTCGCTTTTATCCCTGGGCAATAATATGCGGTGTGGGCCATCAGGTGGTGTTGCCCAGCGGTTAAACGCCGGGTTCAATTGATATATCTCGTTAATAGTGATGCCGGCAAGGTCTGCGGCGAGTGCCAGGTCAATCTGCCCGTCTAGTTCAACTATCTGATAGGACAGTTCGTTACTGACTGGTAGTATTTCGAGTCCATATAATTCGGGATTGTCGAATATCTGCTTGAGCGCGTAGAGTTTCGGTACATAATCCTTAGTTTCTTTACGCAGGCGCGTGAGGTTCCAGAAATCGACAGGGCGATTTTTTTTCTTGTTATAACGAATAGCCGATCGAACTCTACCTGGGCCCGCATTGTAGGAAGCGAGCGCCAAATCCCAATCACCATTGAATTCCCTGGCCAGGCCATCCAGATAGCGAATCGCTGCACGGGTTGATTCGATGATGTCACGGCGCCCGTCATACCACCAATTTTGCTTCAAGCCCAGATTACGACCGGTAGACGGTATAATTTGCCAGAGTCCCGAGGCCCGGCCGTGCGAATAGGCAAAAGCCTGGTAGGCACTCTCCACCACCGGTAACAAAGCCAGCTCAGTGGGCATATCCTTTTTTTCCAGCTCGTCGAGAACAAAGGGTAGTATCGGCGCCGCGCGCCGCATTACCCGCTGCAGATAGCTACGATGTTTCAGGTACCAGTTTAATTGAGCACTTATCCGCTTATTGTCGACTTCGGGTAACGACATACCCATTTGAAGCCGATACCAGGCATTGCTCTGAATTTCGAGCGCTTCAATCGTTTCCTGCTGCAGTGTGACAAAAACCCCACTCGATTGAGCCAGTCTAAAGGCCGGGTCCGGAATCGCGCTTCTGGTTTCGATGTTTATCAGGGTGGGCTCGTGCAGCAAACTGTTGAAACTGGTCATTTCAGATATGGTCGCACCGGTGACAACGACCTGAACCTGATTTTCAATCGAAAGTTTTACATACGGAGGGGGGGCGCTGAAATAATCTTGATCCTGGGTATCGACTAGTTGTGAAATCGCGAATTCTGATAAATTTCTCTGTTCGTGAACATCCCCAGTCTGCACCCCGACATCCGGTTGTAATGTATTACAGGCACCAACAAACACCGGTAATAGCAGCAGCATTATTAGGCGATTGTGGCGCCTAAAATTGGTTAATCCGTTTATAATCATTCGTATAGCGTTTATATAAGCGTTAAAATGTGAGCATTGTACAGTTCAATATAGCAGAGTTAAATGCGAAATTATCGACAACTTATTACCGAAAGGCGTTATGAAAATATAGATGAGTGGTATCACAAGCCACTGGGGCAACAACTATTTGATGATTTAAAAACCCGGCTCGATCCGCTTTTAGTGACAACTTTTGGTTATCATGCCCTGCAAATCGGATGTACCAGCCACGCCAGTCGGTTACTCGAAACCTGTCGTGTGAGGCGTCAATTTAGTTTAGGGAGTGAAAATACCGGTGTCGATCTGCAGGCCTATCCAGCCCTGTTGCCGGTAGCCAACGATAGTGTTGACCTGGTGGTGCTGATGCATTATTTGTCAAATACCACTGAGCCTCATGCGATATTACGCGAAGCCTCGCGGGTATTGATTCCGGAGGGAAAGCTGATCATCATAGATTTTAATCCGCTGTCGCTGTGGGGGATACGTCATTTCTTCCAGTCCTGGCTGGAACAGGCGCCTTGGGGAGGGCACTATTATACGGCCAGGCGCCTGACGGACTGGATGCAACTACTCGGTTTCGATCAGCAAAAGCATTATCGAATCGGTTATATGCCACCGATAAATCGCGCGTCAGTAAGGCATCGGCAATCATGGCTGGAAAAGGGTCTGAAAAGCTGGTTCAAGTTTTCCGGCGCACTGAATGTGCTGGTGTTCGACAAGAATATTTCACCGATGACGCCGGTTCGTCATCGCTGGGTAACACGTAAATTATTGCCGGGTAAAATAGCTCGTCCCAATGTTGGCCGCGGAATGAAATATGACAAATAAAGTAGTCATGTATACCGATGGCGCCTGTCGGGGCAACCCGGGTCCCGGCGGTTGGGGTGTTATATTAAGCTACCGGGATCAGAATAAAACATTGAGCGGATATGAACCTAAAACGACTAACAACCGGATGGAATTGACCGCTGCGATCGAGGGTCTCCGAGCGCTCAGTCGAACTTGCGATATAGAACTTAATACGGACTCCAAATATGTACTGCAGGGCATTAGCGAATGGATCGAAAGCTGGAAGACGAATGGGTGGAAAACCGCGGCAAAAAAACCAGTTAAAAATGTTGATTTATGGCAATTACTCGACGAACAGGTGAAAAAACACAAAATTAACTGGCACTGGGTTAAAGGGCATACCGGCATCGAGGGCAATGAAAGGGCCGATCAGCTGGCAAACGTAGCGATAGATCAGGCGATGGGAGAAACATGAGACAAATAGTACTCGATACCGAAACTACAGGTCTCGAAACCAGCCGGGATCATCGTATCATCGAAATTGGCTGCGTTGAATTGATCGATCGTCGTGTTACCGATAATTACTGGCACCATTACATTAACCCGGATCGCGAAATCGATACGGGTGCTTTCGAAGTTCATGGGATCAGTAATGAGTCCTTGCAGGACAAGCCTCGCTTTCACGAAATTGCCCAGGACTTTATCAACTATATCAGTGGCGCAGAGCTGGTGATTCACAATGCGCCATTTGATGTGGGTTTTCTCAACCATGAGTTGAGCAAGCTCGATAAGGCAACTGATACCATCGATCAATTTTGCAGCGTGCTCGATACACTGGTAATGGCACGTGAGAAACATCCAGGCCAGAAAAATAACCTGGATGCGCTATGCAGGCGCTACGATATAGACATCAGCCAGCGTAGCCTGCATGGTGCTTTACTGGATGCGCGAATTCTGGCGGATGTCTATTTGATCATGACAGGTGGTCAAACGGCGCTGAATCTTGATGAACTAGACAACAATATGGATCCAGTCCATGCGATTACCTCGCGTCGGGCGATCAAGCGTAAAGGGTCATTACCGATATGGAATGGCGATGCCGAGTCCGAACAGGCTCATCGCGACTATCTGAAATTTTTACTGGAGCAGTGTGAGGATCCCGTCTGGCGGTAATATCGTCAGGAATGTTTCATAATTCTGGCCTTGTCGCGCTGCCAGTCTCGATCCTTCTCGGTAGCTCTCTTGTCGTGATGTTTTTTACCTTTACCCAGGCCGATTTTAATTTTTGCACGACCGCGGCTCCAATAAGCAGACATTGCCACCAGTGTGTACCCACGTCGATCCACCAGCCCTGCCAAACGGTCGATTTCGGTTTGATGTGCGAGTAATTTTCGAGTGCGCCTGGGTTCCGGGGTAATGTGCGTCGAGGCCGTATTTAACGGGCTGATGTGGGCCCCGATTAGCCAGAGTTCGCCGTTTTTGGCCATCACGTAGCTTTCCTTGAGTAGCAGATTTTTGTTGCGCAAACTTTTCACTTCCCAGCCCTGTAGCACAATGCCAACCTCCAGGTCGTCTTCGATGGCATAGTCGTGACGCACTATACGATTTAACGCAATGGTATTATTACTGGAACCCGATTTTTTCTTTTTGGCCATATTTACGAAGGCAATTAGCTACTGGCAAGGGGAAGACTATTCTCGTTTCAATTTCCTGCGATGACAAGCAAAACCTGCCTTTCAATTTAACGCCAGTCGCTATATTATTTCGCACTTGCAATGGTGACCTGCTTCGGTCCCTTCGTGACGATTATTTGTAAATCCCGCCAGGCCCGGAAGGGAGCAACGGTAGCAAAGACATTGGGTGCGAAGGTGTGCTGATTCAGGTCGCCTCCAATTTATTAAGCGGTACCGAATGATCGAACTCAATACCATATCCTGCAAGATTTACCCGGGCGCTGTTCAGTTGCGAAGTGTACTTTTCGGTTTTATCGGGTCGTACCTGGTGATATGAAATCAGTCGAAAAAGCCATAATCCATCATCGCTTCCCTGCGATATTCGGGTCAGGATTATGAGTTACCAGGTACTGGCTCGGAAGTGGCGCCCGGCCAATTTCGAGCAAATGGTCGGGCAGCAGCATGTGTTACAGGCGCTGATCAATGCACTGGATAGTGGACGCCTGCATCATGCCTACCTGTTTTCCGGCACACGTGGTGTCGGTAAAACCACGATCGCGCGTATATTCGCCAAATCACTGAATTGTGAAACTGGAATCAGTTCAAAACCCTGTGGTAAATGCTCTTCCTGTCTTGAAATTGATGAAGGACGAAGCGTCGATCTGATCGAAATCGATGCAGCTTCGCGTACCGGGGTCGACGATATGCGGGAGTTGCTCGACAACGTCCAGTACGCACCGACGCGCGGAAGATTCAAGATTTATCTGATCGACGAGGTGCACATGCTGACTAAACACAGCTTTAATGCGCTGCTCAAAACACTGGAAGAACCGCCGCCGCATATCAAGTTTTTGCTTGCAACAACCGATCCGCAAAAATTACCGGTGACTGTCCTGTCCAGGTGTCTGCAATTCAATCTGAAGCGGATGTTAAAGCAACAGATACAAACCCATCTACAGTACCTGCTTGACGAAGAGAAGATTGAATTCGAGCTGGGCGCATTGGCGTCGTTGGCAAGTGCTGCGGATGGCAGTATGCGTGATGCCCTGAGCTTGCTTGACCAGGCTATCGCCTATGGTGCAGGTTCCGTATTGCAGGACACCGTTGAGGCCATGCTGGGTGCAGTATCAGGTGATTACCTGTTCAAACTGATCGACGCGCTATTGCTTCAGGACTCGGCAGCAATGATTCGGGAGGCCAGAAATATCATTTCGCACAATCCCGACTATCAGCGTGTCTGCGCCGAAATGATATCGCTGTTACAGCAGATAGCGCTACACCAGGGTGGAATCAATGTTGAATCGGAGAACGACTTACTAGACGAACGAATAGCCGGTTTAGCGACACAGATGTCAATCGAAGAATCTCAACTTTACTATCAGATTTTGCTGCAGGGCCGACATGACCTGGATATTAGTCCGGACCAGGCGCTTGGATTTGAAATGCTTATGCTCAGGCTGCTCGCTTTTTCACCCGATGTCGAATCAACACCGCAGATAACAGCGGAAAAAAAAAGCCTGTAATTCAGCCTGAATTGGTTTCCGGGAAGCAGGTGACAGGGAAGCTGGCATCTAAAACCACCGCAGTGGTTGAAGAGGCTCAGAGAGATCCCGGTGGACAGGAGCAGCCCGTATCAGATTCAGCCATTATCAGCGCGGGCAACAGTCTCGATAACAGCAATTTTTCTCAAATAGAAGATCGGCAACCCGAGCCCGACAGGCAACCGATCGAACAGAGACGACAAATCGAACCTGAAAACGATGATTCGATTCACTGGTCTAGCTTTGCCGGTGAACTCGGTCTGCACGGACTAGCGCTGGAGATCGCATTGAACAGCACGCTCGAAACCCTGCAAGAGGATTATATTTGTCTGAATTTAACCCGTGAAATACTCGAACTGGTAAATCCAGCCATTGAGGATGAAATTAGACAGGCGATTGAAATAAAACTTGGAGTATCATTAAAGCTGGAATTACTTGCGCAGGATGAACCGGAAGTGGAGACGCCACAGCAGTATAAACAGCGTGCACTTCAGGACCAAAAGCAGGCTACTATCGAAGAAATACGGCAGGATCGCATTGTTAAAAAATTGAATGACGCATTTGGTGCGGAGTTAGTCGAATCCAGTGTCAGAAAAATCAACCGATAGACGGTCATATTTAGGTTTAGTGACATTTAGCAGAGGAAATACTATGAAAGGCGCACTCGGTGAGATGATGAAAAAAGCGCAGGAAATGCAGGAAAATATGCAAAACGCGCAAAAACAACTGGCGAATAAGGAGGTCACCGGTGAATCTGGCGGTGGCCTGGTCCAGGTCATTATGTGTGGAACGCACGAAGTGAATCGTATCAGGATTGACCCCTCTCTGGTCGGTGAAGACAAGGATATGCTCGAGGACCTGGTAGCTGCGGCGATTAACGATGCGGTGCATAAGGTAGAGAAAAGCAATGCTGAAGTCATGCAGGAAATGACCTCGGGACTGAATCTGCCGCCCGGATTTAAATTACCCTTCTAGTGGTCGAACAACAAATGTCGTCATCACCATCACTGACAGAATTGGTTAATGCCTTGAAATGCCTGCCCGGGGTGGGACAGAAATCTGCCCAGCGTATGGCACTATATTTAATTGAACGCGACCAGGCCGGTGCTAAAAGAATTGCGGATGCTACCATTGCAGCACTGGAAAAAGTGCAGCATTGCAAACAATGCAGGAACTTTTCTGACACCGATTTATGTGAGATCTGTGGGAATCAGAAACGCAACCCGGCTAGCTTGTGTATTGTCGAAACCCCTGCTGATGTTCTCGCCATAGAGGCGTCCGGTGCCTTCCAGGGCTTATATTTTGTACTACTGGGTCGATTGTCACCGCTCGATGGTATCGGGCCCGATCAGCTGGGCCTGGATATTCTTGATGATCATTTAAAGCAGGGCCTGGTCAGGGAAATTATCCTGGCTACCAGCGCAACCGTAGAAGGTGATATAACCGCCCAGTTTGTTGCCGATATCGCGCGAAAATTCACTATCAGTATTAGCCGCCTGGCGCGGGGAATTCCGCTTGGTGGCGAACTCGAGTATGTCGATAGCGGCACCCTGTCAAGAGCCTTGTCGGGACGCCAGAAATACGATTAAAAAAGGAGAGAGGTATGTCAGAAACTATATTTTCAAAGATCATCCGGCACGAGCTACCTGCCGATGTGGTATACGAAGATGATGAAATTATGGCCTTCCGGGATATTAATCCCCAGGCCCCGGTACACGTTTTAATCATACCGAAAGTAGAAATTGCAACGCTTAACGATGTTCAGCCAGCGCATGCGGAACTGGTTGGTAAAATGGTTTTGACAGCGCAAAAGATTGCTATCCAGGAAGGGATCGCCGAGGATGGCTACCGCCTGGTGATGAATTGCAATCAACATGGTTGCCAGGTGGTATTCCATGTCCATATGCACTTGCTAGGCGGTAAGCAACTGCGTGGGCTTGGCGGCTAGGACTTTAGTTGATCGATCATTTTCAGGTAATGCTGATAGCGGGAGTCGGCAATTTCACCACGTGACAGCGCCGCGATTACTGTACAATCTGGTTCCTTAATGTGCTGGCAGTTGGCAAATCGACAGTTAGCGGCGAAACGGTCTATTTCACGAAACCCGGCGCTGAACGAAGAATTTTGATCGAATGCCGGATTAAATCCACGCACGCCAGGTGTATCGATCAAATGTCCGCTGTTCGCTAAATGATACAGTCGACTGGTTCTTGTCGTGTGCCTGCCTTCTTCGTTGGCATCAGAAATATCACCGATCTTGATGTCGGCTTCGGGTAGCAAAGCCTGGGTAATCGATGATTTTCCCACTCCGGAAACGCCACCCAGTATAGTGGTCTGATGATTAAATAATGACGTGAGTGTTTCCATGCCCTGTCCGGATATAACGCTGGTAAAAAGCACGGTATATCCCAATGGCTGGTAGATTGATTCGAGTCGAAATGGATCCTGCATTTCCGCTGCAAGTAAATCGATTTTGTTGAGTAGAATAATCGGGTTGATACCTTGCTGCTCGGCTGAAATTAAATACTGGTCGAGCAGGTATAAATTAGGTTCGGGCATGACCGACAGACAAACCACGATTTGAGTCAGATTGGCCGCAACTGATTTAACCTGGCCAAATCCATCGATGCGTTGTAATAAATTATTGCGCGGCAATATTGATATCACGCGGCACTCAGCATCACCCATTATTTCGCAGACAACCCTGTCGCCGCACACCAGGGTGCCCAGATTTGATTTTACGCTGCACTCACTTAATTCTGCATCGTCTGACTCGACCAGGACCATACCACCATGGTGCGAGATAACGAGGCCTTCAAAATGGCCTTCGTCACTGGAGGATATTGCATCCTGCGCGCGCTGGATGCGTTTTTGTTGGTGCTGACTAAGTTTACGCCCGACCACAGGTTCCGTATTTCACATTCATCACCTCAACGCGTCGTTTCGGGTCATCGTTCAGGTAGTCATTTGCTGCCATTGAATCCTGGTAATCACCGCTGCCTAATTTCGGAGCAGTATTGAAATCGCTATTAGACTGGGTGCTGACTAGTTGCTTCACTGACCTGTCTGCATCGAGGATTGACTGGGTACGCGAGAGAGGTCTATGCCGATTTTCCGGCAACAGACTTTAAGTGGTTGATGCGGATCGAGGCGGGTGGATGCGAATCGTAAAACATCGAGTGCACTGGATCGGGAGTGAGTGTGCTGGCATTGTCACGATACATAGTCACAAGGGCCGATATCAGGGCACGATAGTCGCTGTTGGATTTGGCAAATTCGTCGGCTTCGAATTCGTGTTTGCGTGACAAGGCAGAAAACAATGGGCTGACAAAATAAGTAAATACGGGCATCACCAGAACAAACAGGAGCAGTGCGGTATGGGTTGCCATGTTTTCAACACCCAGTGCGGAATAAAACCATGGTGATTGCATTAGCCAGGCAAGTAGAGCGAAACCCAGCAACGTGGTAAGCAATGATATGACCAGCGATTTTTTGATATGGTGGCGTTTGAAATGCCCCAGTTCATGCGCGAGTACGGCTTCGACTTCGTTGTCGGACAGGGTCTCGAGAAGGGTGTCGTAAAATACAATACGCTTGTTTTTACCAAAGCCGGTGAAATAAGCATTGCCGTGCGATGATCTTTTTGATCCGTCGATGACAAAGACGCCCTGGCTGTTAAATCCACAACGCTGCAGGAGATCATCGATACGGGCCTTTAACGAGGTATCGTCGAGGGCACTAAATTGATTGAACAGCGGTGCGATGAATGTTGGCCACGCCCAGATCATTAATAGTGAGAAGCCGGTCCATACCAGCCACGCATACAGCCACCAATACTGCCCCGCCTGATTCATTAACCACAATATGATAGCAATTAGCGGTAGACCAAGAACCAGCATCAGCAACGCGGCCTTGAATAAATCCTGTAACCAGGTCTGCCAGGTAGTCTGGTTAAATCCAAATCTATGCTCGACAACGAAAGTGTTGTAGAGTGAAAAAGGCAAATCCAGAATAGAAGCTATTATGAGCAGGGAAGCGATCACTGCGATTCCGTTAAGCAAAGGTGTCAGTGCATAACCTGTCCACCAGATATCAATAGCACTGAGTCCTCCACCTAAAGTCCAGAACAATAGCCATGTGGTATCCCAGGCTAGCGATACACGACCTACGCGCAGTTTAGTGCAGGAATACTCGGCGGCCTTTTGATGATCTTGCAGGCTGATTTTGTCAGAAAATGCCTCGGGCACCCGGTTTTTATGCGCCTGTATGTGATTGATCTGTCGCCGTGATAACCACAACCGTACTACCACCGACGCGACTAGAAAAAATAAAAACAGTAATGTGAAACTGTGCATGAATCGACTAACCGAATTAAAACTTGCTATAGTTTAACCCAATTCATGTGCTTTTTTATAGAATAAGAGCCTCCATTCCTTCCTCTACCTTAAGTAACGGTAATGGTGCTGGATAACAAATCGGAGAAAGCAAAACTGCTCTAATAACCCAACCGAACAGGAGTGCCTTGATGGGCGTTGACGACAAAAATTTAATCTGGATCGATCTGGAGATGACCGGTCTCGACACGCAACAGGATCAAATTATCGAAATTGCAACTGTGGTAACCGACAGTAATCTCGAAATACTGGCGCAGGGCCCGGTGATCGCAATTCGCCAGCCTTTATCGATCATGAGTGCGATGGACAACTGGAATACGCAACACCATGGCGATTCCGGATTGACTGCCAGGGTGGCAGATAGCTCTCATAGTATAGGCGATGCCGAGGTCGAAACATTGGCTTTCCTGCAGCAACATGTAAGCCAGGGAAAATCACCGATGTGTGGCAATAGCATTTGCCAGGATCGTCGTTTTATGGCCCGACTAATGCCCGAACTGGAAGCATTCTTCCATTATCGAAATCTGGATGTGAGTACGCTGAACGAATTGGCGAATCGTTGGAAGCCCGGGATTTTAGACGGTTTTGAAAAAAAGTCTGCGCACCTGGCACTCGACGATATCCTGGATTCTATCAACGAATTAAAGTACTACCGGAACCAGTTTCTCGATCTATAGAATTGCGCAATCCGCCGTGCTGCGGTCCCCATTTTAAAAACAGCAGGCCCGGTTCTACAGCTGTCCGGAATTTTCGTAATTATGTCATTGTAATAATGATCAATTAAGGCAGCAGGGTGAAATATCTGATCTATAATAATGGGCGTAAGTAACGGTAATCAAAGCAAATATGCTTCGGTGCCATTTTTAGAGAAATTAATCGGGAAGTTGAAATTATTGCATCCTGGAGTACCTGAGATGTAGTCAATCATATTCGTCGGCGTTAAGATCGATGACATAATCTGAGTAAAACTAAAGTTGTTGTTATTCAGTGATTTGATACCGTCTTACCACAATTTAGATTGATTTATTGAGAAAATTGTCACATTATTGCAAGCCCGTTGGCGAGACCTTCAGCTCGGCCGCCAAAGCTCTTAAATTCATTCATATATTTTAGGTAAAAACCTTGATAAAACAGCGCACTTTGAAAAATGTGATTCGCGCCATGGGCGTTGGATTGCATACAGGGAAAAAAGTCTATTTAACATTGCGCTCCGCACCGATAGATTCGGGTATCAGATTCAGGCGAGTTGATCTCGACGAACCAGTGGAAATACTGGCTCGCCCTGAAAAAGTTGGAGACACTAACCTTTCAACCACGTTAGTCGAAGGCGAAGTACGAATCTCAACCGTCGAACATCTGTTATCGGCCATTGCCGGATTGGGTATCGATAACGCCTATATTGATCTGAGTGCCGACGAAGTGCCGATTATGGACGGCAGCGCCGGACCCTTTGTATTTCTGATTCAATCTGCAGGCATTGTCGAACAAAATGCAGCGAAAAAATTTATCCGAATCAAGAAAGCTGTGCGCGTCGAAGAAGGCGATAAATGGGTGGAATTTGCCCCCTTCAACGGTTTTAAGGTAAGCTTCCAGATCGATTTCGACCACCCGTTGTTTAACCAACAGATGCAGACTTGCGTTATAAACTTCTCGACCACCTCATTTGTCAAAGAAGTCAGTCGCGCCCGAACATTCGGTTTTCAGAAAGATATTGAGTATTTGCGTTCCAGTAATCTGGCTCTCGGAGGCAGCCAGGACAATGCCATAGTGCTGGATGACTACCGTGTCCTGAATGAAGACGGCCTGCGCTACAATAATGAATTTGTAAAACATAAAATTCTAGATTCAATCGGTGATTTGTACCTGCTCGGTCATAGCCTGATCGGTGCCTTCTCCGGTTACAAATCAGGTCATGCGCTAAATAATCGATTGCTGCGCACATTGATGGAAGACAAAGAAGCCTGGGAGGAAGTAATCTTTGAGGATGCGACCACCGCCCCGATTTCGTACGCACAACCGGTAGAAGCTTGATAGGGCCATTGCGTGAATATCCTCTTCCTGTCATCCAACAAAGGTCAGATATGCAGTCTCAATTTGACCAAACCACTGAATTTCCTTTTACTCGTGGTAATGATAGGCGGACTAGGCGCTGGCGCGGTCTACTTCGGATATACGCTTAACCCACCCAATAAAAATCAGGCCTTAATCGACGAATGGCAGGAGGAAATTCGCCTGCAGCAAGTGCGCCTTGAAAATATTGGACAGGAGGCAGACGCAGATATCGACGCCTTGTCGTCACGTCTGGGTCTTTTGCAGGCTCATGTAATGCGTCTTGATGCCCTGGGTCAGAAATTAATCCAAATGGCGAATATAGACCGGGGTGAATTTGATTTTAATAATACACCCGCGTTGGGTGGTCCCGAAACAGGCCCGCAAAGAGGATTACAATCACCCGAACTTGCATTGGCGATCGAGAAATTAAGCCTGGATCTTGCCAATCGTGAAGACCAGCTAGACGTACTCGAAGATATCGTAATGCTCGAAAATTTGCAAAAAGAGGTGCAACCCAGGGGGCGCCCTCTGCTTAAAGGATGGCTGTCTTCGTATTTCGGAATGCGCACGCATCCTATTAGTGGTCGCAAGGAATTGCATAAGGGTATCGACTTTGCGGGCAAAATGGGTGGCGAGGTCATTGCCGTAGCTAAAGGTGTTGTTACCTATGCCGGCAGACGCTATGGTTTTGGCAATGTTATAGATATCGCACATGGCAATGGCTATGTCACACGTTACGCACATCATTCAAAAATTCTGGTTTCAGTAGGCGATACTGTCGAAAAAGGATTTAAAATTGCTGAAATAGGATCTACAGGCCGTTCAACCGGCCCTCATGTACATTTTGAAGTACTGAAAAATGGTCGTCAGATCGATCCGGTGAAATTTATACGCGCATCGAATTGATTGCCAGTCCTGATATTTGCAGCACCAGTCTTGCTATCTCCGAAATAGCCTCCACTTAACCCGAACATTTCATAAATATGCTCGCGCCCTTGCTTGTCCTTTGTTTCCTCTCGAGATTTTTCTCAGTCGGCCGGATCCATTGGTCCGCCACTTCTTCGGAATATCTCGAGAGAAAACTAAGTCCTGTGCAATCATCGCGGCGATTCATAAAATGTCCGGGTTAATTTAAGATTCTGACCATTATGTGGTACGCGCGATGCTGTCAAAAATAACTAGAAAACTTTTCGGTAGCCGCAATGACCGAATCATCAAGAATTTAACCCAGCGTATCGTTAGCATTAATGCACTCGAAGCTGAAATGCAGGCTTTGACTGACGATCAACTCAAACATAAAACGACTGAATTAAAACAGCGATTTGCGTCTGGAGAGACACTCGAACAACTGCTCGATGAGGCTTTCGCAGCTTGCCGCGAAGCATCGGTGCGTGTACTGGGCATGCGCCACTACGATGTACAGCTTATCGGCGCAATGATATTGAACAATAATCAGATTACCGAAATGCGTACCGGTGAGGGTAAAACCCTGGTGGCGACCCTGGCGGCCTATTTGAATGCATTGAGCGGGAAAGGGGTCCATATAGTAACGGTTAATGATTACCTGGCGGAACGCGACACCGTGTGGATGGGTCAGCTCTATAATTTTCTCGGTCTTAGCGTCGGCGTTGTATTAAGCACGATGGATTACAACGCTAAACGTGAAGCTTACCAGGCGGATATTACCTACGGCACCAATAATCAGTTCGGCTTTGACTATATGCACGACAATCTGAGTTTCGCTCTCGAAGACCGCGTACAGCGAGAACTCAATTTTGCCATCGTCGACGAAGTCGACTCTATTCTGATCGACGAAGCCCGTACGCCATTAATTATTTCCGGGCAGGCCAGTGATAGCTCCGAACTCTATACCCGAATCAATCATATCATCCCTAAACTATCCCGGGTTGAAACCGAAGACGGGCCCGGTGACTACACCGTTGAAGAAAAGACCAAGCAGGCATTTCTGACTGAACAGGGGCACGATACTGCCGAAAAACTGATGAGCGAAGCGGGTTTGTTGAATCAGGGAGAGAGTTTGTATGAGGCTGCAAATATTGCGCTGGTACACCATCTCGGTGCCGGTTTAAGGGCACACTCAATCTATAGCCGTGACGTCGACTATATCGTGCAGGATGGGCAAATTGTTATCGTCGACGAATTTACCGGTCGCACGATGCCGGGCCGACGCTGGTCTGAGGGATTGCATCAGGCGATCGAAGCCAAGGAAAACGTCAGTATTCAGCACGAAAACCAGACCATTGCGTCGATAACGTTTCAAAATTATTTTCGTCTGTATAATAAGCTTTCGGGTATGACCGGTACCGCCGATACCGAGGCATTTGAATTTCAGCAAATCTATGGTCTCGAAGTGGTGGTTGTGCCTACCAACATGCCGATGATTCGCGACAATAAGGGCGATTTGATTTATCTCACCGTCGGGGAAAAATATAATGCAATTATCGAAGATATCGAGAACTGTGTAAAAATTGGTCAACCGGTACTGGTTGGCACCACTTCGATTGAAACTTCGGAATTATTATCCGGCTTACTCGACAAGGAAAAGATTAAACATCAGATATTGAATGCCAAGCAACACGAACGTGAAGCCAAGATTATCGCCGACGCTGGAATTCCGGGCACGGTCACCATCGCCACCAATATGGCTGGCCGGGGAACCGACATCGTGCTTGGTGGCAATCTTGAAGTCCATTTAAAAGAAATTCCAGAAGAAGAGATCGCCAAACGGGAGCAGATAGATGCCGAGTGGCAGGTCTTGCATCAAAAGGTAATCGCGGCCGGTGGTTTGCATATCATTGGTACCGAGAGACACGAATCGCGTCGTATCGACAATCAGCTTCGAGGCCGTTCGGGTCGACAGGGTGACCCTGGGTCAACTCGCTTCTATTTGTCGATGGAAGATAGTTTGATGCGAATATTCGCGTCTGAGAAGGTATCTGGTTTGATGCAAAAATTAGGTATGGCTGAGGGTGAGGCTATTGAACACCCATGGGTCAGCAAGGCGATCGAGAATGCCCAGCGCAAGGTGGAGGCGCATAACTTCGATATTCGCAAGCAGCTGCTGGAATACGATGATGTTGCCAATGATCAACGAAAAGTCATCTATCAACAGCGCGACGATCTATTGCGCGCCGGTAATATCACCGAAGCAATCAAGAATATGCGACTGGACGTGGTGGAAGAAGTATTCAGAAGCAATATCCCGGTTAACTCGATTGAAGAACAATGGCGGGTTACCGATCTGGAACAGTCACTGTCGAATGAATTTGGAATCGTGTTGCCAGTACAGAAATGGCTGGATGACGACGACCAGATCGATGATGGAGCCATATTAGGAAAAATTATTGAGCATTTCGAGCAGGAATATCAGGGCAAGGTCGACCTGCTAGGCGAAGAAATTATCAGTCGTTACGAAAAGGATTTAATGTTAATGGTACTGGATCGGCACTGGAAGGAACATCTGGCGGCGATGGATTATTTGCGGCAGGGGATCGGATTACGTGGTTATGCACAGAAAAATCCGGTCCAGGAGTACAAGCGCGAGTCATTCGAAATGTTTACGGATATGCTGGAAGGCATAAAATACGAGGCAATTCAAAATCTTACACGGGTACAAATCAGAAGTGAAGAGCAGGTCGATGCCCTTGAGAGAAGTCACACCGAGGATGAAAATATTAAGATGGAGCACGCTTCTGCGAACAGCCCCTTGAGCGCTGATGAAGATCGAGCGCCAGAACATCAGCCCTATGTCAGGAAAGAAAAAAAGATGGGGCGAAACCAACCCTGTTGGTGTGGATCCGGGAAAAAATTCAAGCAATGTCACGGCAAACTGTAGTAAGCCGGATATGTCAGTCGGATTGATCAGTCCCGGGCAGCTACAGGAAATCGACGGTGTGCGACTGGCCTCTGTCCATAGTGGCATAAAAGCAGATGAAAACGCCGGGGATCTGGTACTCATAGAAATTGCCGAAGGGGCAACTCTTGCAGCGGTATTTACCACTAACAGTTTTTGCGCAGCGCCTGTGGTCGTCTCAAGAGAGCATCTGCAGCAGGATGTAGCGGTTAAATATCTGCTGATAAATTCGGGTAATGCGAATGCCGGCACTGGCGATTCGGGTTACCGGGCTGCTATTCGATGTTGTCAGGAAATTGCCGATCACGCTAGCATTCCCACTGCATCCGTATTGCCGTTTTCCACAGGGGTCATCGCGGCAAATTTGCCCGTGAATAAAATCACCCAGGCTATTCCGGATCTGTTAACACAGTTGAGTCAACATGGTTGGCTAGGCGCCGCCGAGGGTATCATGACGACAGATACTATGGCAAAGGCGGTCAGTGAGCAGATAACACTCGAAGACGGGAAAGCCGTTACGATTACAGGCATCACCAAAGGATCAGGCATGATCAAGCCGGATATGGCGACCATGCTGGCATTTGTCGCTACCGATGCTGAAATAGAACAGTCAGTATTAGATGGCTATTTACGTCAGGTAATCGGTTGCTCGTTTAATGCAATCACGGTGGACGGCGATACCTCGACCAATGATGCCTGCATATTGATTGCAACGGGCAAATCGGCTAAGAAAATTGAAGCCCAGAATAATCAATTTCTGCAAGCTTTGATCCGAGTCTTTCAGCACCTGTCACAGTCGATTATTCGCGATGCGGAAGGTGCAACCAAGTTCGTCGAAATCGAAGTCCAGCAGGCCCGGTCCGAAACCGATGCGCGAGAGGTGGCTTTTACAATCGCACACTCGCCATTGGTAAAAACTGCGCTGTTTGCCTCTGATCCCAACTGGGGGCGAATCCTGGCCGCGGTGGGCCGTGCAAAAATTGATACGCTGAATATCGATACCGTTGACCTGTTTCTGGGTGATACCTGCCTGTTGCGAAACGGATTGCCCGACACTGATTATCGGGAAGAACTAGGACAGGCTGAAATGGACAGGGAAAATATTAAAATTGGCGTCAGTCTCGGGCAGGGTGATTCGAAAGCCACCGTCTGGACATCGGACCTCTCTTACGACTATGTAAAAATTAACGCCGAGTATCGTAGTTGATCGAATCAAAAACTTCGGCAGCAGGCGAAATGACTCATGTGGTCGCGGCAATCATCTGGCAACCCGGTAAAGATCACAGATTTTTAATTTCAAAACGGCAGAAAGGCAAACATTTAGAGGGTTTTTGGGAATTACCCGGGGGCAAAATAGAACCCGGTGAATCTCGGCGGCAGGCCCTGGATCGGGAGCTCCGGGAAGAGATTGATATTGTGTCCGTTAAAGCCAGAGGGTTTAAGCAGGTCAGCCACCAGTACGAGGACCGAAAAATACTGCTCGATGTCTGGGAAGTGGTATCCTTTAGAGGCAATGTTAGCGCCCGCGAAGGTCAGGAGCTGCGATGGATCGCCATCGATGAACTGGGTAGGTATCAATTTCCCGAAGCTGATATGCCGGTAATACAGGCTATAGCGAACATCGCCATAGTAAAAAAGGAACATCGCGCTTGACCTGGGTCGGAATTTTATCGGTGGGCAGCGGATTCAGGAAGCGCACTGAATAACGATGCTTACCCGCGCTGATTTCCGGATAGTAGTCGCAGCTGGCAGGAATGCTGATTCGAAGTAGCTGATTTGATTGCTTAGGGTCTAAATCTTCCTGATAGAAACCTTTTTCTGCGGTGACCTGTTTGGGCTCTGCACTGTCTCTGATTACGCTCAATACTAGTTCGATAACCGAATCGAGCTCGACATATGGCGCAGCCCATCGATGCAGGTCCTTTAGTCGGTATTCATGGCTCTGGTTTAACCAGAACCGTAAGGCGGGCACGTCGAAGTCACAATTACCACCGGGTAGGGTAGTACGTTGTTTAATGGTAAGTAAAAACTCGATACGTTTTAAATGTTCACCCAGTTTACCATCCAGTCGGTGGATTCGGTCGATCGCGTTCTTTTGCTTGCTCAGGGTTAAATCAAGCCTGGATTTGTCGACTCCCTCGTGTGAAGCGAGCGATTTCAGCGAGCTATAATGACGTTCCAGCTCTTTTATCAGCTCCTGCTTGAAATCACCGCGTTCCAGTAAAGCAGTTATCTCGAGTATGCCTAGCAAGGCGCTATAACCGCTCCAGTCGCCCTTTAGCGCCATATAGTAGTGAACCCGGC
>Ga0255048_10000100_pt1 | contig 57358 bp, 56 predicted proteins | sample JV7_2_2_MG_FD_183619 | JGI IMG/M metagenome (GOLD analysis project Ga0255048, IMG submission 183619) | Seawater microbial communities from Jervis Inlet, British Columbia, Canada - JV7_2_2 | ecosystem: Environmental > Aquatic > Marine > Inlet | place: Canada: British Columbia | collected 2016-10-06 | reverse complement strand
CAGCAAGACGACTCGCCTGTGACTGTGTTGTTGAAACGGTGATCACCGACGGATCCCAAGTCATCGGTGTTGCCCGTAATTCGCGGACGGTTCCTGGATGGTTACGACGGTTGGTCCGCCACCGTGACGGAGGAACCTGTGTGTTCTCCGGTTGTGACAACAGCAACTGGCTTCAGGTTCATCACATTGTCCACTGGTCGCAAGGCGGGACCACCGATTTGGACAATCTGATCCTGTTATGTGGGTTCCACCACCGGTTTGTCCACGAACACGGATGGCATATCACCCGAAACTCAAAGAACCAGTTTGTTTTTCGCAAACCCGACTGGACGCCGTATCCGCCACCGAAACCAGACCTACACCCCCGGCTCAAACACCTCGTCCAACCCCGACCTACATAGGGGCAGTCGCCCCCGCTCAGGAGAGCAGAAGATGAAGACGGTACAAGCGAACCACTCCGTACTACTGTGACAGAACATATGTTCGTTTTGGGTATCGATCCCGGCCTCTCGGCGACCGGATATGGCCTGGTCGAGGGTTCCCAGCCGCCCAAGGCTCTCCTGGCAGGCGTTATCCGCACCAGCACCGATCTGGAGGTTTCTCAACGTCTTGCAGAGCTTCATCGTGGCCTTACTCAGGTGATCAACGACGCAGAACCGGAGGTGATCGCCCTGGAAACGGTGTTCACCAACCGCAACCTCCAGACGGCTATCTCCGTTGGTCGCGCCTCAGGCGTTGCCCTTCTCGCCGCAGCCGAGGCAGAGCTTCCTGTATACGAGTATGTGCCCACCGCCATCAAGTCGGCGGTGACCGGCGACGGCTCCGCCAACAAGCGCCAGGTCCAGCAAATGGTGGCTCGTCTACTCCGCCTCGAAGAGGCGCCCAAACCGGCTGACGCCGCTGATGCCCTGGCCATCGCACTCTGTCATCTTCGCGCCGCACCGCTACAGGCAAGCCGATGATCGGCCGTCTGCGCGGAATTCACGTCTCCAGCCATGAGACGATCGTCACCATTGATGTCAATGGTGTTGGATACGAGGTCCAGGTGACTCCGCGTGATCTCGTCTCTCTGCCCGGGGTTGGTGAAGAGATCGTCGTCCACACCCACACTCATGTGCGGGACGTGGAGATAAGTCTTTACGGTTTTGCATCCGAGTCGGATCGAGAGTTGTTCCGCGTCCTCCTCACTGCGAGCGGGGTCGGACCCAAAGTCGCGCTGGCGATCCTCGGTTCAATAGCCAGCGAAGAAGTGATCCGGGCCATCGTCTCCGAGGATCCCGACACACTGACGCTTGCACCGGGTGTCGGCAAGAGAGGCGCTCAGAAGATCGTTCTCGAGCTCGCGCCAAAACTCGCCGGACGAGAGATCGAGATGACCCGCGGCAGCGAATTGGGGTCGGTGCGGCAAGCCCTCGAAGGTCTTGGTTACACGACCTCTGAGATCAACTTGGTGATCAACACGGTGGATCCAGAGGACTCGCTCGACGCGCAGATCAAGGCGGCCCTCCAGAACCTGGGAAGACGCTAGCCATGCGTGAGGACAGCCTGCTCAACCCGACGATCGAGAACGAAGAGGAGCTTTCGCTTCGACCGAAGGACCTCGAGGAGTTCATCGGACAGGGCAAGGTCAAGAACCGGCTCCGGATCTCTCTCGAAGCCGCCACCAAGGAAGGCCGGCCCCTGGATCACGTCCTCTTCTCCGGTCCTCCCGGTTTGGGCAAGACGACCCTGGCTTCGATTATCGCTGCCGAGAGAGGTGTCGCGATCAGGGTGACATCGGGTCCTGCTCTGGAGCGACCGGGCGATCTGGCGGCGATCCTCTCCAATCTGGCACCCCACGATGTCTTCTTCATCGATGAGATCCATCGTCTTCCCCGAGCGGTGGAAGAGGTCCTCTACCCGGCTATGGAGGACTTTCAGCTCGACGTTGTCCTTGGGAAGGGGCCGACGGCCCAGTCGATTCGCATCGACCTCCCTCACTTCACCCTGGTGGGAGCAACCACACGCAAGGGCAAGGTCACGGCGCCTCTTCGCGACCGTTTCGGCATCGAGGAGAAGCTCGACTACTACGAACCGGAAGAGCTTGCGGTGATCATTCGCCGCTCGGCAAGGATCATCAATGTGAAGATCGACGAGGCGGCAGCCGAGCTGATCTCCGGTCGAAGTCGGCAGACGCCGCGCATCGCCAACCGACTGCTCGCCCGTGTTCGGGATTACGCGGTGGCCAGGGCCTCGGGGTTCATCGATGTCAGCGTGGCCGAGAAGGCACTGACCGTGTTCGAGGTCGACGATTTCGGTCTCGACAAAGTCGACCGGTCGATCCTCCTCGCCATCATCGACCGATTCAACGGAGGTCCGGTGGGACTCTCCACGCTCTCGATTGCGGTCGGCGAGGAACCAGAGACCGTCGAGGACGCCTACGAGCCGTTCCTGCTCCAGTCAGGTCTGATCAAGAGAACCCCGAGGGGCCGGGTTGCAACCGAGCACGCGTATGCCCATCTGGGGATCGACCGTCCGGAGACCCCTCAGGGGACTCTGCTCTAGCCACCGATGTGAGGGTCGCCGACTTTCACTACGACTTGGCGGACACGTCGATCGCACAGTCGGCGATCGAGCCACGACACGATTCTCGCCTGCTCGACAGCAGGGACATGAGCGATCATCGCTTCCTCGACCTAGCCGACCTTCTCGAACCCGGAGACTTGCTCGTTGTCAATGACACCAGGGTGAGGCCTGCTCGTCTGGTTGGACGCCGGGTCGACACCGGAGGCAACGTTGAGCTTCTGCTCCTCGATCGTCGCAGCGACGGATGGTGGGACGCACTGGCACGACCGTCCCGACGTCTGCGACCTGGGATCGTGCTCGAGTTCGATGGTCTCTCCGCAACGGTGGAAAGCATTCCTGATGGGGGGATGGTCGCCGTTTCGCTCGACTCAGATGATGAGGAGGCAGTCATCGGATCGACCGGGTCGATTCCGCTCCCTCCGTATTTCACCGGAACTCTCTCCGACGCTGATCGATACCAAACGATCTATGCCAGAGAGCCGGGTTCCGCTGCTGCACCCACAGCAGGGCTCCATTTCACCGACGAGGTACTGGCGCGACTCGATGAAACGGGTGTGAACATGACAACCGTTGACCTTCATGTGTCCCTGGACACTTTCAGACCGATGAGTGTCGATGACATCGAAGATCATGAGATGCATACCGAGTGGTGCTCGGTGCCGGTGGAATCGGTCGCCAGAATCGCCGACACCCGTGCAGCCGGTGCAAAGGTGGTGGCGGTCGGCACGACGGTCGTTCGCACGCTGGAGTCGATGGCCGACGGTCGAGGAGGTGTTCGATCGGGGAGTCATCGAACTGATCTGTTCATACGGCCAGGCTACGAATTCAAAGTGGTGGATGCCATGATCACCAACTTTCACATGCCTTCCTCGACACTTCTCGTTCTACTGGCAGCCTTCATGGGATCAGGCTGGCGCGAGCTCTACGAGACCGCGCTTATACGCGGGTATCGGTTCCTTTCCTTCGGGGATGCGATGTATGTGGAGCCGAGGCGTATCTAGCCTGGCTGTCATGCCCGCGGTCACCTGGAATTCGACAGCTACCGATGGAAGGGCACGGACCGGCTGGCTGGAGACTCCGCACGGAAGGGTGCGAACACCGGCATTCATGCCCGTCGGCACCCGAGCGGCAGTCAAGGCGGTCGACACCGATGACCTGGAGGCGGTCGGAGCGGAGATGATTCTCGCCAACACCTACCACTTGATGCTTCGCCCGGGTGCCGACCTCATCGCCGACCTGGGCGGATTGCACAGATTCATGGGGTGGGACCGTCCGATGCTCACCGACTCCGGAGGGTTTCAGATCTTCTCGCTCGCCCCCGAGGTGGATGAGGCAGGAGCCACCTTCAAATCGGTCTACGACGGCTCCACGGTCCACATCACACCCGAACACGCTGTTGGTATCCAGGAGCGGCTCGGTCCGGATATCGCCATGGCGCTCGACGTGTGCGTCGGGCTTCCCTCTCCCAGAGAGGTAGTGGACAGTGAGATGCGCCGCACACTCCGATGGGCGGAGCGCTCGCTCGAAGCACACACCCGGGATGAACAGGCTCTCTTTGGCATTGTTCAGGGAGGCGTTGACGACGATCTGCGAGGTGAGAGTGCCAAGGAGACCGCCGCTCTGGGGTTTGTTGGTTTCGGCATCGGTGGACTCTCCGTCGGCGAGTCGGCAGAAGATCGAAACCGCTCCCTCGACACTGCATTCTCCGAGTTGCCCGACGACAAGCCGCGCTACGTGATGGGCCTCGGTGACACCGACGGGTTGCTCGACGCCATCAGCCGGGGCGCAGACATGTTTGACTGCGTCATCCCGACGCGGGTTGCGCGTCACGGAAAGGCACTGTCGAGGATCGGGGACTTCAACATCAACCAGGTCCGCTTCGAGGCGGACGACGGCCCGATCGACCCGGATTGTGCTTGTCACACGTGCCGAAATCATTCGAAGGCATATCTTCGTCACCTGATAAGGACCAACGAGCTGAGCGCCCACAGGCTGTTGTCGATCCACAACCTCCAATACACGTTTGATCTGGTGTCGGCGGCCGGTGCCGCCATCACCGAAGACCGACTGGCGGACTTCATCGCCGCAGTGCGCCGTCGGCGTCAGGATGGTTCGTCGTAGGGGTGCTTTCTCGCCTAACCTGCCGGTTTCCAACCATTCCACGGAGGAACCGTGAGTCTTGTCGTGTTTGCCCAGGAGTCCGGAGGGTTCGGAGGCACGGGGTCGCTGATCTTTCTGGCGCTGATGATCGGTGTCTTCTATTTCCTGATCATCAGGCCACAGCGGAGTCGAACCAAGAAGCAGCAGGACCTTTCCGAGTCACTCATGATCGGACACGAGGTGCGCACCATCGGTGGCATCCACGGCACCGTTGTCTCTCTTGACGATGACAGCGTTGTCATCAATGTCGAGGATGGTCGACTTCGAATCTCGCGGCGCGCTATCGGCAGTCGCGTAGGAGACGAAGCCTGACGTGACCCGACGCGTAGTCGGGCTTGTCATTGTCCTCGCCATCGCCTGGGGAGGGCTTGCGGCCACAATTGCCCTCGGTTTCACACCTCGCCTGGGTCTCGACCTTCAAGGCGGCACTGCGGTTGTCCTGACAGCGCCCGAGGGCACCGATCCCGACCTTGTAAAGGTCTCCGTCGACATCATGACCCGTCGGATCGAGGACATCGGTGGCGTTCAGGAACCAGATATCGCCATCTCCGGTGACAACACGGTCGTTGTCCAACTACCCGGTGTCGAGGACGAGCAGAGAGCCATCGAGGCCGTCGGTCAGACGGGAGATCTTTCCTTTCGGCCCGTTCATGATGCCTTTCCCGGCGAAATTGGGCCCCTGGCCGGCGCCGGCACCCCGGGAATCGACAACGAGACAGGGCTCACCATCAAGGACGACATACATGACGACGCATTTCTTCTCTACCCCGCCGATTTCGGATCTCAGGTTCTGTTTGTGGGGCCGGCCGGAATGGTCGGCGAGGATGTCGCTGACGCCGTCCCTGTTTTTGATACCCAATCGGCTAGCTGGGCGGTCAGCCTCGACCTGACCAGTGAGGGCGCCGTCCTCTTCGAACAAATGACAGCCGAGGCTGCGACCTATCCGCTGGGAGACCCGCGACGACAAATCGCTATCGTTCTCGACGGTCTGGTGATCTCGGCGCCACAGGTCATACCCGAGGGCGGAATCAGCGGCGGACGCGCCTCGATCTCGGTGGGAACGGGCGAGGACTCTCAACAGCAAGCCAACGACCTGGCTGTCGTTCTTCGCTATGGATCGTTGCCGGTCGCCTTCGAAATCTCGGCAGTCCAGAAGATCTCGGCCACTCTGGGGAGTGACTCGCTTCAGGCCGGAATCATCGCCGGGCTGCTCGGACTCGCACTGGTCGCCATCGTGTTGATCCTCATCTATCGGTCACTGGGGCTGCTGGCCATCGTCGGCTTGACCGTTTTCGGCTCTCTTCTACTCATGCTTTTTGGCCTGCTCGGTGAGTTCCAGGGTCTGACGCTGACTCTGGCGGGCATCACCGGGATCATTGTCTCGATCGGAATCACCACCGACAGCTACATCGTCTTCTATGAACGCCTCAAAGAGAAGATCCGTGAGGGATACGAGGTGGACGAGGCAGCTGAGGAGGGATTCCGACTCGCCTACCGGACCATCCTCACTGCCGATACTGTTTCGCTGCTGGCAGCAGTGTTGTTGTGGCTTCTCGCCGTCGGAGCGGTCAAGGGCTTCGCTCTGGCACTCGGTCTGGCCACGGCCCTCGACCTGATAATCGTCAAGGTGTACACGCGGCGCGCTGTGGGGATTCTCGCACGCACGCCCCTCGGCTCGGGTGGATGGTTCAGCATCAAGGGGGCGTCCCAATGAGTACCTGGAGTCGGTTGAACAGAGGCGAGACGGAGATCGACTTCGTGGGCAACCGCAGACGATGGTTCACCATCTCAGCGGTGCTTCTGGTGATTGCTCTTGGCAGTCTCGGCATTCGCCAGCTCAATCTCGGAATCGAGTTCGTCGGTGGTCTCGGAATGCAGGCGCCTAATCCCGCCGGCGTCGACGTACCTGAGATAAGAGACGCGCTCGGGGTTGTTGGCGTGGATGAGGCCACCATCCAGTTGCTCAACGATGGAGAGGCTGTTCGGGTAGCCACCCCGGTCCTCGATTCGGCAACTGAGAACGAGGCTGTCGACGCCCTAGCGTCGGTGACCGGCAGCGACCGTGTGGACATCTCTATCGAAGCTGTCGGTCCATCATTCGGCGCCCTTGTAGCCAGACGCGCCCTTGTCGCTCTGGGAGTATTCCTCGGCGCCGTTGTTCTCTTCATCAGTTGGCGTCTGGAGTTCAAGATGGCAGGTGCCGGTCTTGTCGCCCTTGTTCATGACCTGGTCATAACGCTCGGGGTCTACTCGCTCTCCGGTTTCCCGGTGACTCCGGCCACGATGGTCGCCATCCTGGTGATACTCGGATATTCCTTGTACGACACCGTGGTCGTGTTTGACAAGGTGGAAGAACTCGTGGAGCTCGAAGAGAAGATGCCCTACTCCGGGATAGTCAACAAGGCGATGAACTCGGTGCTGGCAAGATCCCTGGCTACTTCGCTTACGTCTCTGCTGCCAGTGGGAAGCATCTTGTTCGTCGGCTCGGTGATCCTCGGCGCTCCGACATTGCGTGACTTTGCGCTGGCTCTGTTCGTCGGGATCGCCGCGGGCACCTACTCGTCGATATTTGTTGCTGCTCCCATTCTCGCCACCTGGAAAGAGAAGGAGCCCGAGTGGCAGGAGCGGGCGAAGAAGGCTTCGGGGCGTCCCAAGGCGGGAATGCGTTGATCCGGTCTTAGACTCATGTGGGTGGACCGCCTTATCTCTCTCATTCGCGACATCCCGGACTTTCCCGAACCGGGGGTTGTTTTCAAGGACATCACCCCTGTTCTTGGCGACGGGAACGCCCTCTCCGTTCTGGTGGACGCACTCGCCGAGCCGTACAAGAAATCAGGAGTCACCAAGGTCGCCGGCATCGAGGCTCGCGGCTTCACCCTGGCCACTCCGGTTGCCGATCGTCTGGGTGCCGGCTTCATTCCGGTCAGGAAACCAGGGAAGCTCCCCCACGAGACCATGCGCGAGGACTACGCCCTCGAGTACGGGACCGATGCGCTCGAGGTCCACATAGACTCGGTAACCCAAGGGGAGAAGGTCCTGGTAGTGGATGACGTCATCGCCACCGGAGGCACCGCGGCCGCAGCAGTTCGTCTTCTTCGAACGGTGGGCGCCGAAGTTGTCGGCATTGCCGTCTTCATCGAATTGGCTTTTCTGGGTGGGGCCGAAAAGCTCGACGGGGTTCCGTTATATGCCCTCGTTCGATACGACTGACAAGGGGACTCCGGCCAGACTGGTCGATGTCCTCGATGCGTTCCGTGCCCGCCATCCGAACGGCGACATAGAATTGCTTCGACGGGCCCATGACGTGGCCAAGAAAGCTCACGCCGGGCAGTACCGCAAGACCGGCGACCCCTACATATCTCACCCGCTGACGGTCGCCTTCCTTCTCGCCCACTACGGGCTGGATACCGAGACGATTGCCGCGGCGTTCCTTCACGACACCGTGGAGGACACCGATCTCACCCTTGAGCAGCTTTCCGCTGAGTTCGGTGAGGAGATAGCCCGGCTGATCGACGGGGTCACCAAGCTGGATCGGGTCCGATACTCCAATCGAGAGCAGGCCCAGGCGGCAACGATTCGAAAGATGGTCGTGGCCATGGCACAGGACGTGCGGGTCTTGATCATCAAACTGTTCGACCGGCTTCACAACATGCGAACGGTCTACGCGCTACCCGAGGAAAAGCAGACCAGAGTCGCTCGTGAGACCCTCGATGTGTACGCCCCGCTGGCTCACCGACTGGGCGTCCAGGAGATCAAGCACGAGTTCGAGGATCGCTGTTTCGCAATCCTCTATCCCGGACCGAACGCGGAGATTCAGGCGAAACTCGCTGAGGCCGCCCCCGAGCGGGAGGCGTTCATCGAGAAGATGGTGGTCGAGATCGGCGGATTGCTCGGCGACGCCGGAATCGAGGCAGAGGTCACCGGGCGACCCAAACATCAGTATTCGATCTACCGGAAGATGATCGAGCAGAACAGACCGTTCGACGACATCCACGATTTGATTGGCATCCGGGTGGTTACCGGGACGACTCGTGACAGCTACGCGGCGCTCGGCCTCGTTCACAGTCATTGGGTGCCGGTAACGGGGCGATTCAAGGATTACATCGCAATGCCCAAGATCAACCTCTATCAATCACTCCACACCACCGTGATCGGGCCGGACGGCAAACCCCTCGAGGTACAGATCCGGACCGAAGAAATGCACAACCGCGCCGAAGCCGGGATCGCAGCCCACTGGCGGTACAAGGAGGGGGACAGCGGTGAGCAAATGGCGCTCGAGGTGCCCGCGTTCGAAGAGGATCCCGAAGAATTCCTGGCCAACCTGAAACTGGACCTCTACCAGGATGAGGTCTTCGTTCTCACTCCCGGTGGCGATGTCAAGGAGATGCCGAGGGGATCCACCGCAGTCGATCTCGCGTACGCGGTTCACACCGAGGTGGGGGATCGCTGCGTCGGCGCCCGGGTGAATGGGCGTCTCGTCTCTCTGTCGACGAAACTCGAGTCCGGGGACATTGTTGAGATTCTGACTTCCAATTCCCCTGATTCAGGCCCCAGTCGTGATTGGCTCAACTTCGTTCGCACCGGCAAGGCGAAGGCCAAGATCAAGCACTGGTTCCAGAGGGAGCGTCGCGACCAGGCTCTCGCCGACGGCAAAGACCTCATACAGACGCTGTTCAAGAAAGAGGCCCCCGATCTCGGGTCTGGCGAGCGTGATTCGTATCTGTCGGAGATCGCCGTCGAGTTCGGTCTGAAAGATGCCGAAGCGCTCACCGCCGCACTCGGGGAGGGCAATGTCTCGTTTGACTCGATGGCAGTCAGGCTTCGTCGGCGTCTGGCGCCCGAAACGGGAGACGACCTGTTCCGCCCGCCCCGCAGGAGGGGCCCGTCCGAGGCAGCCGATGTGGTGGTCGAGGGTCAGGACGACATGCTCGTGCATCTGGCACGATGTTGCTCCCCTGTGCCCGGCGACCCGATTGTGGGCTACGTGACTGTTGGCCGCGGAGTGTCGGTCCATCGTGCCGATTGCACCAACGTGTCCTATCTGGCCGGTCGACGCGAGCGCACGGTCGAAGTGAGTTGGCCAAGTGGTGACAGCGGCGCCTTCGTGGTGTGGATTCAGGTGGAGGCGTTGGATCGCACCCGCCTGCTCGGTGACGTGACGGCGCTCGTGTCCGACACCGGAGGCAACATCACGGCGTCCTCGACAGCCGTCGGGGAGGGAAGGGTTGCTGTCCTCAAGTACGAGATTGAGCTCTCCGATCCGGGTCAACTGGCACGACTGCTTTCCGACCTGCGCGGTGTCGACGGCGTCTTTGCGGCGTTCCGACTGGCCAACGACCCGGCGGCTGACTGAATTGCTGATCAAGCAGATCCCAGCCTGGGTGGCGCAGACCAATGCATGGGTTGTAGCCGATGAGCCTGGGGGGCGGGCGATCGTGATCGACGCGCCTCCGGAGCCTGAAGTGATCGGGGAGTACCTGGCGTCTATGGATGTTGCCGTTGTGGGAATCTTTCTGACACACGGCCATGTCGATCACACCGGTGGGGCCGGATGGCTCGCCTCGGAGACCGGGGCTCCGACCTATGTTCATCCTGATGACGACTTCCTGACCTTGCACCCGACCGAGCAGTTGCAGGCCCTTTTCGGCATGACGCCACCGGGGGAGTTCGGTCTGCCGGAGAAGATGGAGCCTCTCCACCACGGACAGGTTGTGGAGTTGGCGGGTCTCTCCCTCGAGATCCGGCAGACACCGGGGCACACTCCCGGTCACTGCTGTTTCTACGAGGATGGCGAAGGCGTCCTGTTCTCGGGTGATCAGTTGTTTGCCGGCTCGATTGGGCGTACCGATCTGCCGGGTGGCTCCCATGTCGCCCTCTCCAACTCGATGCGGACCGAGGTGATGACACTCGGCGACGACGTTCGGGTTCTGCCCGGTCACGGACCCGAAACCACGATCGGCCGGGAAAGACGTACCAACCCTTTCCGTCACGAGTGGGTCTAGAGCAGAACTCTGATCGTCGGGGGCTGGCCGGTAGCCTGGTGTCCTGATGAGCTTCCAGCCCCCAAAAGGCACCGACGACCTGATGGCGCCACAATCGCAGACTTGGCGAGATGTGTTGAGTCTCTGGGATGAATGGTCGGCACGTTATGGGTTCCCCCTCGTCATGACCCCGATCCTGGAGTCGACAGAGCTGTTCCAACGCGGTGTTGGTGAGACCACCGAGGTCGTCACCAAGCAGATGTACACGTTTGAGGATCGGGGCGGCAGGTCGGTGACCCTTCGTCCCGAGGGAACCGCCGGTGTCGTCAGGGCCTATCTCAACTCGGGGCATCAGGGTGTTTGGAAAGGTGCCTACTCGGGCCCCTTCTTTCGATATGAACGACCGCAAGGTGGTCGGCGTCGCCAGTTCTGGCAGGTCGGTGTCGAGTACCTCGACGTGGAGAGCCCTGCCGCCGACACCGAGGTGGTGGAGCTGGGTTACCGCTATCTCGAGTCGACAGGGGTCCCCGGTCTGGAGTTGTTGATCAACTCATTGGGAGACTCCGAGTGTCGCCCCGGTTACACCGATGTGCTCCGCGGCTATCTGGCAGGCAAGAAAGCCGAGCTCAGCGAGGACTCGGTAAATCTCATCGATGTGAATCCCCTGCGAGTGCTCGACTCAAAGGCGGACCAATCGGTCCTCGTCGACCCGCCACGGATGGTCGACCATCTGTGTGACGCGTGCTCCGGCCACTTCCAATCCGTCAAGGCCTTGCTGGAGGGCCTGGATGTTCCTTTCACCGAGGATCATGGCCTGGTGAGGGGTCTCGACTACTACACGCGGACGACGTTCGAGTACATCGGCCGTCACTTGGACACTGCCCAGAATGCAGTCGGCGGTGGCGGTCGATATGACGGCTTGGCCGAGACGCTTGGCGGGCGTCCAACGCCAGGTGTCGGTTTTGCCCTGGGGGTCGACAGGATTGCGCTCGCCGTCGATGAGGCGGACAGGACGTACCTGGACGCCTATCTCGTATCTGAGACGGGCCCTGAAGAAGCCCTTTGGGTTGCGTCACGTCTCCGTAGGGACGGTATCAATGTCGACTTCGACAGCGAAGGGCGATCAGTGAAGGCACAGTTTCGGGCGGCTCGCCGGATCAATGCGGCGAGCACACTTGTTTGGAAGGGAAAAGGCGATCCGATCGACGTTCAAACACAAGGTGATCGCCGGGACGTGGCACTCGAGGAGGTTTCGGATTGGCTCAGGGGAAGAACGTGATCAGGTCTCATGGCGCGGGGGTGGTCTCCGAGGCGGATATCGGGAGCGAAGTCGTCATCGCCGGCTGGGTCCAGCGTCGACGCGACCATGGGGGCGTCTCCTTTTTCGACGTGAGAGACGCCACCGGCCTCGTTCAGGTGGTCGCAGACCCGGCGGTGCACCCGGCGGTTGCCGATCTGAAGATGGAGTACTGCGTCCGTGTGAGAGGCGAGGTTCGCTCCCGTCCGGCCGGAACCGAGAACCCGGATCTGCCAACAGGAAAAATCGAGATCGGCGTTGGGAAGCTCGAGGTCCTGGCGCCCTCCAAGACTTTGCCGTTCATGATCGACGACCGCACCGACGTCGATGAGGCCGTTCGACTGCGGCATCGTTATCTCGACCTACGACGCCCCCGAATGGCCGCCAATCTCAGGGCCAGGTCCAGAGCGACGGCGGTGATCAGGCGGACACTCGACGATATGGAGTTTCTCGAGGTGGAGACACCGACATTGATCAACTCGACGCCGGAGGGGGCGAGGGACATGTTGGTGCCCTCCCGGCTGCGCCCGGGCGAGTTTTACGCCCTGCCGCAGTCGCCACAGCTCTTCAAGCAGTTGCTGATGATCTCCGGCGTGGAGCGCTACTTCCAGATCGCCCGCTGTTATCGCGATGAGGATTTCCGTTCCGACCGTCAGCTCGAGTTCACCCAGCTCGATCTCGAGGGCTCGTTCTGGGATCGAGAGGATGTGCTGGAGACCATCGAGATGGTCCTGGCCGCGGTCACCCGCGAGATTCGCGGAGTTGACGTGCCACTTCCTTTTCCGCGCCTCACCTGGCACGAGGCAATGGATCGTTATGGCTCCGACAAACCAGACATGAGGTTCGGCATGGAGATAGTCGACCTCTCCGACCTGTTCCCGAACTCGGAGTTCGGTGTCTTCAAGAACGCCCTGGAGGCTGGAGGCACCGTTCGAGGAATCAACGCCGGACCTCAGGAGTGGTCCCGTGCCAGGGCCGATGCCATGACGGAGCGAGCCAAGGAGTTGGGTGCCAGGGGACTGGTCTGGATGGTGTCCCAAGACGATGGCTCTCTTCGCTCGCCGGTGGCCAAGTTCTTGGACGATGCCGAGATCGAAGGCCTCAAATCCCGAATGGAAGTCTCTCCCGGCGATGTTCTTCTGATTGCGGCGGATCGGTGGCGTACCACCGTCGGAGTTCTGGGTGGTCTTCGTCTTGATCTTGGTAGACCGAATACTCATGCCGATCTTGCCTATCTGTGGGTGGTCGATTTCCCCTTGTTCGAGGAAGACGAGGAAGGTGCTATCACCTTCTCCCACCATCCGTTCACGTCGCCGACCTCGATTGATGAGATGGCAAACGACCCTGCAAACGCGATCTCCAAGGCCTACGACGCGGTTCTCAACGGCGTGGAACTTGGCAGCGGTTCGATAAGGATCCACGATCCGAAAGTGCAAAGGCAGGTCTTTGAGATCTTGGGGATAGACGGACAGACCGCCGAGCGGCGTTTTGGCTGGTTCCTCGAAGCTCTGGAATACGGGACCCCACCTCACGGAGGATTCGCCTTTGGCGTCGATCGGCTGGTGATGGTACTTCAGAACGAGACCTCGATTCGAGAGGTCATCCCATTTCCCAAGACACAAACCGGCCTCGACCCGATGACGGGCGCACCAACCTGGGTCGAGGAGGACCAGCTCGCTGAGCTCGGTGTCGAACTGAGCCGAGAATCGAAGCTGCGCCGCGACGACCCAGACGAGGACGGCTCTGAAGAGAGCGGGTAACCAAGGGGAGATCGTTATTCTCGCCCCCATCAGCGACATCAGTGGCTTCCATGGATAGCAATCAGCTTCGCCAGGCCTTCACGGGTTTCTTTGCCGAGCGTGAGCACGTCGTACGTCCGTCGGCATCGTTGATCCCCGTCGATCCGACGCTGTTGATGACCAACGCCGGCATGGTTCCTTTCAAGCCTTACTTTCTGGGCGAGGAGGAGGCACCGTGGCTGAGGGCTGTCTCTGTCCAGAAGTGCGTGCGCACGATCGACATCGACATCATCGGCACTACCAAGCGTCATCTCTCCTTCTTCGAGATGATGGGCAACTTCAGTTTCGGCGACTATTTCAAGGAGAAGGCCATCCCGTGGGGATACGAGTTCTGTACCGAGACCCTTGGGCTGGACCCCGAGCGCATGTGGTACACGGTCCACCACACCGATGATGAAGCCGCCCAGATCTGGATCGATGGTGTCGGGGTCCCGGCCGAACGGGTACAGCGCGGCGGAAACGACAACTTCTGGCAGATGGGGGTGCCCGGTCCCTGTGGCCCGAGCTCTGAGATCTTTTGGGACCGAGGTGAGGAGTTCGGCACTTCGGGTGGGCCCATCGGTGGTGACGAGGACCGCTACGTGGAGATCTGGAATCTGGTGTTCATGCAGAACATCCAGGATGAGCCCTATCACGTCGTGGGCGACCTTCCGGCGAAAAGCATCGATACGGGTATGGGTCTCGATCGCACGGCGGCCGTTCTCCAGGACGTCCCCTCGGTGTTCGACATCGACACGACGCGCGAGGTGCTGGCGACAGCCGAGAGATACACGGGTCTGCAGTACGGGGCGAATGAGAGAACAGACGTCTCTCTGCGAATTCTCGCCGATCACGGGCGAACGGTGACGTTTCTGATCGGAGACGGCGTCATACCGTCCAATGACGGACGGGGATACGTGCTTCGGCGGGTGCTACGACGGGCGGTTCGTCATGCGTGGCAGTACGGCGGTAAGGGTCTGATCATGCCCCAACTGGTCGAATCGACCGTTGAACTCATGGGTGACGCCTATCCATCCCTTGCAGAGAAGAGGGATCTTGTCCTCGATGTCGTCGCTCGCGAAGAGGAGAAATTCAGAAGGACACTGGAGTCAGGTCATCAGCTACTGGACACCGAACTGTCCGATGGTCAGGAGCGATTGAGTGGCCCGGCGGCGTTCAAGCTCCATGATACCTTCGGGTTTCCGATCGACCTGACGAAGGAAATCGCCGCCGAACGCGGGGTCGAGGTCGATCTCGAGGGATTCGAGAAGGAGATGTCGACGCAGAGAGAACGTGCTCGGGCCTCCTGGAAGGGCGGGGATGAGGTGGAGTCGGCCAGGGTCTACCGGAGGGTTCTCGAGTTGAGCGGCCTGACGGAGTTCGTTGGATATGACTACGAGATCTCCGACAGCATGCTCCTGTCGATGGTCGCCGAAGGGGAGACGCTCGACCAAGCCGAGGAGGGTCACGAAGTGGAGCTATTTCTCGACAAATCTCCCTTCTACGCCGAGTCGGGCGGTCAGGTAGGTGACAGGGGAGTCATCGAAACCGAAACCGGATTGGCGGTCGTAGACGACACCCGGCATGTCATCCAGGGGCTCCATAGCCACCGCGCCAGGGTCACCAGCGGTTACCTCGCCGTGGGACAGAACGCCCGAACGACCATCGACAGCCCGCGGAGAGAATCCATACGCAAGAGTCACACAGGGACCCATGTCCTTCACTGGGCGCTGAGAGACGTCCTTGGCGACCACGCCGAGCAGGCGGGGTCGCTGGTCGAGCCGGGCCGGATTCGCTTCGACTTCTCCCACTTCTCACAGGTCACATCACAGGAACTCGCGGAGATCGAACTCGAGGCCAACACCAGGCTGGTGGCAAACAGTGACGTGACCACAACGCTGACTTCCAAACAAGATGCCGAGAAGATGGGTGCGCTGGCATTCTTCGGCGACAAGTACGGCGAGACGGTTCGTGTTGTCAAAGTTGGGGAGTTTTCGACCGAGTTCTGCGGTGGCACCCACACATCGAGCTCAGGACAGGTCGGTCCTCTCCTTTTGGTTGCGGAGTCTTCAATCGGCTCCAATCTGAGACGAGTGGAGGCGCTGACAGGTCTGACCGCTTATGACCATCTGGTCTCGATTCGTGCCGCCCTTGCTCGCTCCGGCGGTCTGTTGAAGGTTTCTCCCGGTGACGTGCCGGGTCGTCTCGAACAACTGCTTGACAAGGTCGCTGGTTTGGAGAGAGACCTTGCCGCTATTCGCACAAAACGGCAAGGTTCGGTCGCCGAAGAACTCGCAGCCGGAGCGGACAGGATTCAGGAGTCGGACTTGGTGATTGCTGAGGTTGGTGAGATCAACGCCAATGAGTTGCGCGAGCTCGCTCTCGGGATCCGGGACAGGCTGGGCGGGTCCAGCGTGGTGGTGGTTGGGTCAGCCGCCGGTACCAAGGGGACTCTGGTGGCGCTTGTATCCAAAGATCTGGTCGCCAAAGGTATTTCTGCGGCTGATCTGATAGGCGACGCGGCACGAGAGCTGGGTGGCGGGGGTTCGAGGGACCCCGAACTCGCACAGGCGGGTGGCCCCAATGGCAGCCAACTCGGTGTCGCCATGGAAAAGGCCAGAACGGAGGCCAGCCGAGCTCTGGCCGAGCTGTGACTCGATACCTCGGCGTCGACTACGGGACAAAACGAGTGGGGTTGGCCATCAGTGACGGGCTCGGGCTCACAGCACGGCCTCTGGAGGTTGTGCCACGGGACATCGTCGTCGAGCGTGTCCGAGAGCTAGATGAGGAATACAAGATCAAGATGGTGATTGTCGGGCTCCCAACGGGGCTCAGCGGGGAGGAGGGTGTTTCAGCCGTCGGCGCCCGAACCCTGGGTAGGGAGCTTCTGGCTGCAACGGGGATCCCTGTTGACTACCTCGACGAGCGTTTCACCTCGAAGCTGGCAGAGGACGTTTTGCTCCAATCAGGGATGAAGAGAAGGCAACGACGTGAAACGGTGGACAAGGTCGCGGCTGCCATCATCCTTCAGGATTATCTCGACGTGCGAGTCGCAGACGGGAACCACAAAACCGGCTGATACGTCGGACATCTAGACATGACTTTCGAGCCAGTACCCAGCCAGCCCATTTGGGTGAGGATTCTCAAGATCGGTCTGGCCATCGCCATGGTGGCCCTGGCGGCCGTCTCGGTGATCGGAGTCGCCTCTTATCTCGGCCGTCAAGTCGGGGTTGCCCTTGGTCCGGATGAGGGGACGAGTGATCCCGTCGACGTGGAGCCCGGGCAGCCAGTAGAGGTCGTCATCGCCAGCGGCTCATCCGGACAGGACATCGGTGCGGCACTCGCTGCGCAGGGGGTCGTGCACTCCGCTCTCGAGTTTGAGGTGGCCGTTCGCAATGTCGACGCGGCCCAGCGACTGCAGGCCGGCACTTACGCTCTCACAACCTTGATGGACCCCGGCGAAGTGGTTGCCATTCTCGTTGCCGGTCCCGCCCCGGCCGTCTACAGGGTCACCGTGATCGAAGGTCTTCGCGTCGAGGAGATATTTGTCGCTCTTGCCGAGACGACACCACACGAATACTCGGATTTCGAGGATGCCCTTCTCGGTGGTGATGTGGTGAGTTCGCTTCGTGAAATGCCCCCAGTGCCCGTCTTGTCCGACTGGGAGGGTCTGCTCTTTCCCGATACCTACGAATTCACGAGGTCTGCGGCCCCAGAGTCGATCCTGCAAAGGATGGCTTCGACAATGGAGCAGCGAGTGAACAGTATCGATTGGTCGGATTGGATGGCTCTCGGGTACACCGAATACGAAGGGATCATCCTCGCTTCGCTGATCGAGACGGAGGTGCTCCTGGATGATGAGCGTGCCGTGGTCTCCAGCGTGATCCACAATCGACTTGCCGAGGGGATGAAACTCGATATCGACGCCACCGTGCTTTACGCCCTGGGCACCCGAGATGTGACCCTTTTCGATCGGACGGTGGACTCGCCCTACAACACCTATGTGATCGCCGGTCTGCCACCGACTCCGATCGCATCTCCCGGCAGGGCATCCCTTGCTGCTGCCGCCTCACCTGAGGTGACGGAGTTCTTTTACTACGTGCTGTCTGACCTCGATGGCAATCATGTGTTTGCCGGAACCCTTGATGAGCACATCAACAACGTGAACCAGGCCAGAGAAGACGGCGTTCTGCCCTAGGAGCCCTGGTTTACTGGTTCTCGATGAGTCATTTCTATCGATTCGCGCTCCTGGGTGATCCTGTTGCGCACTCGCGGTCACCGGCGATTCACGCCGAAGCCCTGAGACTTACCGGTCTCAGGGGTGAGTACAAGGCGATCACCGCCGACCAGCAGGTTCTCGAGGAGACTCTCACAGATCTGCGATCAGGCGACATCGACGGGATGAACGTCACGATGCCGCTGAAGCGCATTGCTTTTGAGCTTGCCGATGTCACTACACCAGAGGCCCGACTGGCAGGCTCCATCAACACCATGAAGAGAGGCGAAGATGGTCTGGTCTTGGCCCAGTCGACCGATGCTGTCGTGTTTGGCGAGATATTCGAAGGTGGAGGATTCAGGGAACTCAACAGTGTCCTGGTCCTGGGCGCCGGAGGATCCGCCGCGGCGGCACTGGCTGCTACGAGAGGAAGGGATGCCTACCTGTCCGCCCGAAACGCGGAAACGGCACGGGCACTGGCCGACACATTCGACTCTGTGGGTGTCATTCCCTGGGGTGCAAGTGTCGCCGGGGCTGTGGTGGTCAACGCAACACCATTGGGAATGTCAGGTGAACGTCTTCCGGATGGAATCGCCGAACGGGGCGGGGCTCTTGTCGATCTGCCGTATGCCGGCACGACCACACCAGCAACCTCGGAGGCGACGGGAAGGGGGATGCCGACAGTTGACGGGATCGAGTTCCTCGCCCGGCAGGCGGCGTTGTCCTTCCTTTGGTGGACTGGAGAGAGCGTAGACTTCGCCGTGTTGGCCGAAATTGCAAGAAACGTCTAAAGAGCCACTGGTCTAGGGCCGAAATGGAAAAGAGGCTTTTCGAAAGCAAGGAGCTGAAGGTGTCTCTTTCTGGGAATTTGGGATTTGTATCGCTAGACGAGGTGCTTCGTCTGCTCACCCGGTCCAGCCAAAAGGGCTCGGTCGACGTCAGAGGTCAGAATGTGCGTGGGCGCATCTTCGTGACCAAAGGTGGGCTGGCACTGGCTACCACCTTCAATGACGAAGGCATGCATCGCTATCTGGTCAAGTCAGGACTGGTGGATGAGGACATCCTGGCGGGCGTAGAGTCCGGAAGGACGACCCTCGCTCCCGACGTCGAGAACAGTTTTGGCACCATCGTTGATCTCCTCAGAGAGATGACAGTTGAGAGCATTTACCAACTTGGTCTGAATGGGGATTCCTTCGAGGTTGAAGAGGATGCCGAGACGCCCTACGCCAGTCCCAAGCCATTCGACCTCGAAGCAATCATCGATGACACCAAGCAGCGACTCGCAGACTGGGCTGAGGTCTCACAGACTGTTCCCGATCTCGATGAGGTCATGAGTATCTCCCGAGATCTCGGGGAGCGATCCGAAGTCAGCATCCATCGGGATGCCTGGCGCGTTCTCAGCGAGATCGGATCGGGCTCGAGCGTTGTCACGATGGCGGGCGAGCTCGGCACCACAGATTTCTGGACTGCGAGAATCGCCGCCGGTCTCATCGACGCGAAGCTTCTCGTTGTTCCCGAGGCTCACCCGGAGGCTCACCCGGAGGCAGAAGTGCCCACACCGGTTGAAGCTACGGAGTCTTTCAGTGACGCCGAGGCAGTCTCCGAGGACTCTGATGAGGACCTCGATCCCAACGAATCATGGTGGGAGGAGCCTGAGGCCGAAGACGGTGAGCAGGCCACCCCCTCCGAGGAGATTCCAGCTGCCGAGGCAGTCGAAGCGCCAAAAGATGAAGTCTCCGAGGAGAAGACGACTTCGATCTTTGGGGCGTTCGCACCCGGAGCCTCCAAGGAGCCTGCGGCAGTGGTCAAAGAGGACTTGTCACAGGTACCCATGGTTGACGAGGTTGACGAGGACGACGAGGTTGAGGACGACACCGAAGCCTTCCTCGAGAAGGTGTTCTCCGAACTCGACGACTCGAGTGATGAGGAAGAGGGAGAAGAAGAGGGCTATGGGCTGCTCCGTCGACGTCGCATGGGTGCCACAAGAGACAACTCAGGCGACGCCTAAGACGCGAATCCATTTCACTACCAGCTAGGTTGCTCCGACGATGACGGTTGTCATCGTCGGACTTCTTGGTTTTGGCCTCGGTTTGGCCGCACACGACCTCGCGATTCAGGGTCTCACCGAGGACCATCTGCTGCGCCCGTTTGCCGGGACCTGCCCCAACTGCGCCTTCGGTCGCGGATGGCTCAGGCTCAGGTGCCCACAATGCGGACGGAGCATCAGCAGGGAGCCGTTCGTGGCGATGGTGTCGGCACTCGTGGCCATAGGTTTCGTCAACACCGTGGGCATCAGCTGGACACTGATCGCCTATGTCGGATTTCTCATTCTGAGCATGGCCCTCCTTGTCACTGATCTGGAGGAGTTTCGGATCGTGGATCGTCTCAATCTTCGGGGGTCGGCGATGTTGGCCGCGGGCCTTGGGGTGACCGCCCTTCTCGACGGAGACCTCGACTCTCTCTGGCGAGGCCTGGCCGGAGCGACGGCCTATTTCGCAGGCGCCACCGCTCTCTGGCTTCTGGTTCGGGGACGGGGTTTTGGCGCGGGCGACGTAAAGCTAGCTCCTCAACTTGGTCTGTTCGCGGCCTACGTCTCTTGGGGAACGCTTGGCTGGGCGGTCTTTGCCACAGCGGTGATCGGCGGCGTCATCGCCATCGGGATGATGGCTTTTGGAGCGGCGAAGATGAAGACCGAGTTGCCCTACGGACCACCGATGATCATCGGTGCCTGGCTGGCCATCGTTTTGGCCGGGATCGGCGCATTCCCGATACCGATCTAGGACTCTGGCCCTAGCATTCCTTGATGCTCAGATTCCTCACAGCCGGCGAGTCTCATGGACCGGGCCTGGTCGCGGTCGTCGAAGGCCTCCCCAAGGGCTTATCGATCACCCAGGATGATTTTGCCCTTGAGTTGGGACGCCGCCGACATGGATACGGCCGTGGAAAGCGGATGGCGATTGAAACCGATGACCTCGAGATTCTCGGAGGCATCCGGCACGGCGAGACCCTTGGCTCGCCCGTATCGGTTCTCATCCGGAACTCTGAGTGGTCCAAGTGGAGTGACGTGATGAGCCCCGAACCCGGCGAGGCCGGCAAGGAGATCACCCGTCCTCGTCCCGGTCACGCCGATCTTGCGGGAATGATCAAGTACGACACCCAAGATGCCCGCGATATCCTGGAAAGGGCCTCGGCAAGGGAGACTGCGGCGCGCACCATCGCCGGCGTGCTGGCCAAACGCCTGCTCAGCGAGGTTGGCGTGACCGTGATCAGCCATGTGGTCTCGATCGGTCCGGTGCAAAGTGACGGACCGATCCCGGGTCCCGAAGATGGGGCGAAGATCGATGCCAGCGAGGTTCGTTGTTTCGACCAACATGCCTCGGAGCGCATGAGCGAAGCCATTGACGAGGCCCGCAACGATCGAGATACGCTCGGAGGGGTGTTTGAAGTGCTGGCATACGATGTGCCGGTGGGCATCGGATCCCACGTCCAATACGACCGAAGACTCGACGGAATCCTCGCGGCTGCGCTGATGTCGATCCCGGCTATCAAGGGGGTGGAGGTGGGCGACGGCTTTGCGGTGGCAGCCCTGCGGGGATCGAAAGCGCACGACGAGATCGTGCGAGTCGATCGGAGGGTCGGGCGCGAGACCAATCGCGCCGGGGGAGTGGAGGGCGGCATCAGCAATGGCCAGGTCATCCGGGTGCGGGGCGCCATGAAGCCCATTTCGACCCTCATGCAGCCATTGCGAACAGTCGACATGACGACCGGGGAACCGGCGCAGGCAGTGCGTGAGCGGTCCGATGTGTGTGCTGTGCCTGCTGCGGGAGTCGTCGGAGAGCAGATGGTGGCGTTCTCCCTTGCCGCGGAGTTCCAGCGCAAGTTCGGGGGTGACACGGTTACCGAGTTTGGGGACGCGGTTGCCAGGCATCGGGCAAGTGTTCACCTGCGAACATCGAGATGACTCTGTGGCTGGTTGGAATGATGGGATCTGGTAAGACCACTGCCGGCAAGATGGCCGCTTCTCGTCTGTCGGTGCCCTTTAGGGACACCGACCAAGCGGTGGCTGAGCGCATGGGTTGCTCGGTTACCCAACTGTGGGACTCGTTTGGCGAGGCTGCCTTTCGTGACATGGAGAAGGTGGCTCTGGTGAACCTGGTCGGAAGTGAGGGAATCGTCGCCACCGGTGGAGGTGTGGTGCTCGACGCGGAGAACCGGAGCGTTCTGACCGAATCTGAAAAGGTGGTCTGGCTGGAGGCTTCACCGACGGTTCTTGAGATACGTCTTGCTTCTACTGTGGATCGGCCGGGACTGGTGTCTTCGCAGGACCGGTCCTTTGAGTTCCTTTCCGAGTTGGCTGAACAGCGCTCGCCTCTGTACACCGAGGTCGCCACCCATCGAATCTCGACCGATTCCATCGATGTCGCGGTTGTGGCGAGGGAGATCGAGGAAATATGGAAGACCTGAAGGTCGCGGGAGTCACCGAGGTGGTCATCGGGAGCGGGATGCCCACTCCTCTACTTCCGACACGGCGTGATCGGCGTCGCGTTGCGATTCTCACCCAGCCTGCGGTCACCCCAAAGGCCCTCGAGATCGCCGCTTCGCTGAGATCTGAGGACCTGCTCGCCGAGGTCATCGGTCTGCCCGATCGCGAGGACGCCAAGACCTTGAGTGTTGCCGAATCCGTATATGAGGCTTTCGCGAAGTTCGGGTTGTCCCGTGGTGACACCGTGATAGGAGTCGGTGGGGGAACAGTCACCGACCTGGCAGGCTTTGTCGCCGGCACTTGGATGCGCGGGGTGGAAGTGGTCCACATACCAACAACGTTGCTTGGCGCCGTTGATGCCTCCATAGGCGGGAAGACCGGTGTGAACCTGGGCGGCAAGAACCTGGTCGGTGTCATCTGGCACCCCAGACTGGTGGTTGTCGACACCGATGTGATGGAGACGCTGCCGGCAGCTTTGTTGAGGGAGGGTTTCGCCGAGGCGTTCAAGGCCGGCTTGGTTGGAGACTCGGAGTTGTGTTCCTTGCTCGTGTCCCAGGGTGTCAGCGCTCCTCTCGACGACGTGGTGGGCCGCGCTATCCGGGTGAAGGCGGGCATTGTCACCCGTGACGAGAGAGAAGAAGGAGAGCGCGCCTATCTGAACTATGGCCACACCATTGGACACGCCATTGAGTACGCCTCAACCCTGTCGCATGGCGAGAGTGTGGGTTTGGGGATGATCGCCGCCTCATATATATCCGAGAAGAATCACGGATTTGACGGGTTGGAGATGGTTGTCTCGACGATTGAACGTCTGGGTCTTCCAACCTCTGTGGACGGTCTCGACCCTGCTCGGGTGCTGGACCTGATAGGGCACGACAAGAAGCGTGACGGAGAGGGGCTTCGAATGGTGCTACTTCGCGAAGTCGAGGATCCGGTGCTCTGCCACGTCGAGCAGAGCGACCTCGAACTCGGCATGGCGACCGTAGGGCTTTGAGCCGGGTACCGTCCGCGACGCCGAACCTCAGGAAGCGTAAATGATCAGCACAAACGATGTCAGACCCGGTATGGCCATGGAACTCGACGACGGTCTCTTCTCGATTGTCGAGTATCAGCACGTCAAACCCGGGAAAGGCAAGGCTTTCGTCCGGATGAAGCTCAAGAAGCTAGAGACTGGTCAGGTCATCGATCGCACATTCAGGGCCGACGAGAGCGTCCAGCAGGCGATCATCGATCGAAGCGAGCACCAGTACCTCTATTCGGACGATCTCGGGTACCACTTCATGAATCTCTCTGACTACGGACAAATCGTGCTGCAACTCGATGATGTCGGAGGAGCCGCCAGATACCTCGTCGATGGGATGACGATCAGCCTGAGCATGTACAAGGGGACAGCTATCGGAGTGGACATGCCGGCCTCAGTCGAACTCAAGGTGACCTACGCCGAACCCGGTGCAAAGGGTGACACCCGGACGGGTGCGACCAAAACGGTCACGCTCGAGACGGGGATCACCATTCAGGTGCCTCTCTTTGTCGAGCAAGGCGAGAGGGTGAAAGTCGACACAAGGAGCGGGGAGTACCTGACACGAGCATGATCAAAGACTCCGAGTCGATCATGATCCCCGCTCGCATATCAGCGAGAGATCTCGCCGATGCAATCAACAAGGAAGCCAGTGACGTTGAGGCCGCGCTCACCGCTCGCAACGAGCCAGCAGGACCCGACGATCCTCTCGATGCCAAGCTCGCCATCGCGGTAGCCGGTGTTCTGGGTGTGCCGGTGGTGATCGAAGCCAGAGACTTGGCCCTCGAGTATCTCTATGAGTATGAGACCCGTGGCGAGATGGCCGAAGATCCAGAGGGCAGAGCCGGCCGGCTTGTCAAGGGCGTGGTTGAGAGCTTGGATGATCTGGATGCCCAGATCGAATCGGTGTCCGAGCACTGGAGCGTCGCCAGGATGCCTCTCGTCGATCGCAACATCATCCGTCTCGGGCTCTTCGAATTGCAGAGCGCACCAGAGCCCTCGACGGCGGTCATTGTCTCAGAGGCCGTTCGTCTGGCCCAGGTCTATTCGACCGAGAAGTCTGGCTCTTTCGTCAACGGCGTGCTGGCAACCCTGGCCAAGTCGGCTCGTGGCGAATGAAAAGCAACATCTTGAAGTTCAGACGTACCTGGGACCCCGGCGCCGACAAGTGAAACTCAGGGATGGTTGGGGCACTAGACACTCGCGACTCGATGGTGTCGTACCTGGTGAACGGTCTCACACGTTCCACCGGGTGGCAGTCGTATAGTCCCCGGCGTGAACCGCCTTCACCAGCGCTATTGCGCCTCAGAGAAGTGGCGTGAGGAAATGGTCGGTCAGACACTGCCTTGGGTCCTCGAAAACGTGGAACTCGATGGACCGGTACTGGAGATCGGGCCGGGTCCGGGTTTGGTCACCGAGGCTCTCGTGCGATTGGGAGTCGCCGACCTCACGACGCTGGAGATTGAGCCTGAAGCAGCCGAGGGACTTCGCCGGCGCTACGGGGCTCGGGTGAGTGTGGAGGTTGGGGACGCTGCCGCCATGCCTTTTTCGAACGCTTTGTTCAGCGCGGTGGTGTGCTGCACCATGCTGCACCACGTGCCCACTCGCGAGACCCAGGACCGGGTCCTCTCCGAGTCGCGCCGTGTGTTGCGCTCGGGTGGTGTGCTGGCGGGAAGTGACAGTCGCACAAGTCTCGGTTTTCGGATCTTTCATATCTTCGATGTTCACAACCCTGTAGATCCGCACGGCTTTCCGGAGCGCCTGACCGCAGCGGGATTCAGCGACGCGGCCGTTGACCCGGTCGAGGACCGCTTCCGATTTCGGGCCCTTGCACCCTGAAAGCCGAGAACCGACGGAACCCGAGCACTTAGTAGGGGAGGGTGAGCCTCATGACTGGACGGGGGCGTCCTCAGGGGGTTATTCTCGCCTCTGACCTTTAAGGACGGTCCTGCGAGACCGGAAAGGAAAACCATGGGGCACTCCCAACTGCGGCCTGAGGCTCACGCATGCCGCAGGTGATGACGGCTGAAGACATACATCGGGCGCTTCGCCGTATCTCCCATGAGATTCTGGAGACTCATCGCGGCGCCGACGAGATAGCCATAATTGGTGTTCACACCCGTGGGGTGCACCTTGCCCGGGAGCTGGCAGACACCATCGGCGAATTCGAAAATTGCGTTGTCCCCATCGGCGAGCTCGACATAGGTCTCTATCGGGATGACAGAGGGTCTCGCTCGAGTAATGAACCGAAGCCCACCCACATTCCTTTCGGCATAGACGACAGGAGTGTCGTCATCGTCGATGATGTCCTCTACACCGGCCGAACCGTGCGGGCCGCCCTGGACGCACTCACCGATGTTGGCAGGGCTGTCTCCACGGAGCTGGCCGTCCTGGTCGATCGTGGCCATCGCGAGCTCCCGATTCGGGCCGACTACGTAGGCAGGAACCTGCCCACCTCAAGAGACGAGATGGTGAGAGTGCGAGTGCACGACGTCGACGGCGAAGAGGGCGTCTGGATCGAGAGGGAGGGCTCACTTTGAAAGGCCTGACGACCCTGCGCGGCCTGGGCCGATCGGAGCTCAATGAGCTGATCGAATCCGCTTTGGTCTACGCGGGTCGCGCTGAAAAGGGGGAGACATCCGGTGATCAGTTGTCCGGTCGGGCCGTGGCAATGATGTTCTTCGAGCCTTCCACCCGCACCCGTCTCTCCTTCGAGCTCGCCGTCAACCGTCTCGGAGGCGCTCTGATGACTTGCGAGCCGGACACCGCTTCCACCAAGAAGGGGGAGTCTTTGAGAGATACGACGCTGACGGTGACAGCCATGGGCGCAGACATCCTCGTTGTGAGGCATTCCGAAGCCGGCGCCCCCGATGCCATACATGAATGGACCGGCGTACCCGTGGTGAACGCCGGTGATGGCGCTCATGAACATCCGACACAGGCGCTTCTCGACGCTGTGACGCTTCATCGACGCTTTGGGTCGCTTCAGGGCCTGCGTATGGGCATTGTCGGGGATATCCGACAGAGTCGGGTCGCGGGAAGCCTGTTTCATGCGATGCCGGCTCTCGGCGTCGACTCCGTGCTGATCGGCCCCGAATTCCTTCTCCCCGAGCGTGAGCCAGACGGTTTTGAGATGTCAACCGACCTCGACAGCCATCTCGGTGACCTTGATGTTCTGTATCTGCTGAGAGTGCAGCGGGAAAGAGGCACGCTGATCCCTGACGACTACATCGATCGGTTCCGGGTCGACCCGGAAAGAGCGGCCGCCATGAAGCCGGAGGCGGTTGTGATGCATCCGGGCCCGATCAATCGTGACGTCGAGATCACCGGAGATGTCGCCGACGGCCCTCGTTCGCTCATCCTGAGTCAGGTGGCCAACGGCGTGCCGACCCGGATGGCTCTGCTCGCTGCGCTCAGGGATGGGATCACATGATTCTGATCAGAGGCGGCGATGTGTTCTCAGACAGCGGTTTTGAAGTCAAGGACGTGCTGGTCGAAGGTGAACGGATTGCCGCCGTAGGAGCTGTTGATGTCGACGGGGTCATCGAGGTCGTGGATGCCTCCGGTTGTCTGGTGGGTCCCGGGTTTGTCGACATGCACACCCATCTCCGCGATCCGGGCCATACCTGGAAGGAGGACATCGCCTCTGGGTGCGCCGCGGCTGCTGCCGGTGGCTTCACGGCGGTGGTGGCTATGCCCAACACCGATCCCCCTCTCGACGATGCGAAGATTGTCAAAGAGGTGGTGCGCCGTGGAGATGAAACCGGTCTGATCGAGGTTGCCGTTGCCGCCGCGATCACCCATGGCCGTGCCGGTTTGATCCCGTCCGACGTAGAGGATCTCTACGAGTGTGGGGTGAGGGTCTTCACAGACGATGGTGACTCCGTGGCCGATGCCGCCGTTCTGCGTTCGGTGATGATGCGGATAGCGGCTCTTCCCGGGGCCGTCGTCGCCCAGCATGCCGAGGACGCGTCGATGACCGTGAACGGGCACATCCACGAGGGATCGATGTCGACTCGTTTGGGCGTCGGTGGGTTGTCCGCCGAAGCAGAGGTCGACGTGGTCAAACGTGACCTCGACCTGGTTCGCGAGACCGGAGCCCGCTATCACTGTCAGCACGTATCGGCAACAGGGACGATTGAATTGATCCGTCACGCCAAGGCGGAGGGCCTGTTTGTCACGGCAGAGGTGACCCCCCACCATCTCTCCTTTGACGAAACGGCGGTGGCGGATCTCGACACCGATTTCAAGATGTACCCACCCCTCCGGTCCGATGACGACCGGAGGACCCTCAGAGAGGCTTTGAAAGAGGGAACGATCGACGTGGTGGCAACCGACCACGCACCCCATGCTCCCGAAGAGAAAGCCGTGACATTCGAAGAGGCGCCACGGGGGGTCATCGGTCTCGAAACGGCTGCCGCTGTTGTATCGGAAGTCGTCGGAGATCCGAGACGGATGTTCGAGGCGCTGAGTCTCAAGCCGGCCTTGATCGCAGGTCTCAGAGATCAGGGTCGTCCTATTGCCGTCGGCGAGCCGGCGAACATCGTCGTTTTCGATCCACGCCAGGAGTGGACTCCTGAGACGTTCGTTTCCAGATCGTCGAACAGTCCCTACAAAGGTCATCGTTTGACGGGCCGCCCTCTGGTCACGGTGCACAACGGAAGAATCGTCTACAGCCTGATTGGAGCCACATGAGAGGAAGAGTGCCGGCATTGCTGGCCACAGCAGACGGTGAGGTGTTTCGAGGGCACTCGGTCGGCGTAGCCGGTGTCGTCACCGGGGAGGCTGTTTTCAACACGTCGATGACGGGCTACCAGGAGATATTGACCGACCCTTCATATGCGGGCCAGGTTGTCGTGATGACCTCTCCTCATATCGGCAACTACGGCGTCGTCGAACTCCTGGTCACAACCAAAGGCACGGCGCGTTTTCTCCACCACCATGCGATCGAAGCCGAGGCTGTGAACAAGATCGGCGAGGGCTCCCGGGACATAGGCGAAAGGCTCGAGAACGGTGAGGTCCAGTTGGTTGTCCACACGCCCCGCGGCGGGAGAGCGCGTTCAGACGGAAGAAAGATCCGTCGCTCCGCCCGCCGACACGCCGTTCCATGCGTGACGACCCTTCAGGGTGGGCTGGCGGTGGCCCGAAGTTTGCGGGCGGGTCCGGGTGCGATCAACCGTCCGAGGAGCTTGCAGGAATGGCATCGCAGTCGTTAGCCACCTCCGTCGGAGGTTTAGCCCTCAGGTCCCCTCTGATAGCCGCGTCGGGAACCGTCGGATCTGTTTGGGAGTGGGCCGAAGTGGCGGACGTTCGATCCTATGGAGCAGCCGTGGCGAAATCGGTCGCTCCGGAGGCGTGGCAAGGACGACCGGCTCCCCGCCTTGCGCCGACCACGACAGGAATGCTGAACTCCGTCGGGATACAGAACCCGGGCATCACCAGCTGGGTTGACTCCATGAAGCCGCGGATCTCCAAACTTCGGGTCCCGGTTTGGGGATCGGCTGTCGCAGGTGTGGCCGACGGCTTCGCCCTCGTGGCGAAAGGCCTTGTTTCGGCAGGGGTCACCGCTGTCGAAGTCAACCTCTCCTGTCCGAATCTGGAGGATGGGGAGATGTTCTCCTTCAGAGCGGACCGAAGCCGTAACGTGATCGCGGCTGTGAGCGAAGCCGTCGACGTCCCGGTCGGCGCCAAGCTGTCACCCAACACACCCGACATCGTCGGGGTGGCCGAAGCATGTCGTGCTGCCGGCGCCGACTTTGTTGTTCTCACGAACACCTCATTCGGGTTTGGGCTGTCGGTCTCAGATCGAAGGCCTCTGCTCTCGGGCGGGGTCGGTGGATACAGCGGTCCCGGGCTGAAGCCCCTCTCCCTTCGCTGCGTTTACGAGGTTGCCAGGGCGATTCCGGACCTGGGGATCGTCGGCTGCGGAGGAATCTCAACGGGCGCAGACGTTGTGGAGTATCTCATGGCCGGAGCATCGGCGGTCGAGCTCGGGACCGTCCATCTCGCCGAGCCAAAGGCGGGGATCCGGATAACGAAGGAACTCGTGGAACTCATGACGAGGCTCGGAGCCGAAAGCTTGTCCGACCTGGTGGGGACGGTTGAGACGTGGTGAATCCGATTCTGGTGGCTCTCGACGTTCCCAATCTGACTCAGGCCGAAAGCCTGGCCCGGTCCCTCGATGGCTATGTCGGAGGATACAAAGTGGGTTTGGAGCTCCTCATGGGTGAAGGGCCCAAGTCTGTTTCCCGAATAGCCAAGATCGGGCTGCCGGTGTTTGCGGATGCCAAGCTTCACGACATCCCGAACACCGTCGAGCTAGCTGCCCGCCAGCTAGCGGCTCATGGTGCTCGGTGGGTCACCGCTCATGCGTCAGGCGGCAGCCAGATGATCGAGGCGGTCGCGTCGGGGCTCACCTCCGGGTCGGAAGACGGGAAGGTAGGCGTCCTTGCCGTCACCGTGCTCACTTCGCTCGACCAGGGCGATCTAGCCGCTTTAGGCGTGTCTGACTCCGTCCAAACTCACTCTGTCGAGCTTGCGCGACTCGCCAGGAACGCGGGAGCTGAAGGTGTCATCTGCTCACCCCTGGAGGTGGGTACTTTGAAGGTGTTATTCCCGGGGTTTCTTGCGGTAACTCCGGGCATCCGGCCAGCCGGGTCAGACAAGGGCGACCAGAAGCGCACAGCCACCCCGGTCGAAGCGCTCCGTGCCGGGGCCGACTTCATCGTCGTGGGAAGAGCCATCACCGGGGCATCCGACCCGGTTGCGTCGGCGGCGTCCATCGTGAGTTCATTGCGCGCCGCAGAGCTCTTCTAGCGGGGCAGCCGTCCCCGGCTGATTGCTCTGGCTATGGTCGCTGGTGATGTCCGGCGCAGCCCGACGAGAGCGAGGAGTCACACAAGCATGGCACAGCCACCACAGCTGACCCAAGAGCAGCGAATGAAAGCCCTTGAGAAGGCCGCCGAAGCACGACGGGTTCGGGCAGAGGTCAAGGAACTTCTCAAGACGGGTTCCATGACGCTCTCCGAGCTATTCGACAAGGCCGATGCGGAGGAGCTTTTGGCCGGGTTGAAAGTGGCGTCCCTCATCGCGGCGATGCCAGGCACGGGGAAGATAAAGGCCAAACGTCTCATGGAATCGATCGGGATCGCCGAGAATCGGCGAATCCGAGGTCTGGGAGACAGACAGAAAGCGGCGTTGCTCGCAGAGTTTTCCTAGTGCTCTCCAACGGAAGTACGGTCGCATGCTTCGGCGAGACAGATGCGTCGCCTCGCCAGGACGCAGGACAAATGCGCACCCGCGGCGGTGCGTTGAGGACGAGGACGCAGCGAGCGGGGTCATCTGTTCGTTGAAACGTCAGCGTATTTGCGTTGGGGGGCGCTAAGTGACCGGGCGGATCATCGTCATGTCCGGGCCTTCGGGTTCCGGAAAGACCAGCATCATCAAAAGATTGCTCGATCGCATCGACATTGCGTTCTCTGTCTCGGCTACTACTCGTTCGCGTCGGCCCGGTGAAACCCACGGCGTCGACTATGACTTCGTGACCACAGAACAGTTTGAGGAGATGATCGCCTCAGATGCTCTTCTGGAGTGGGCGATCTACAACGGGAACCACTACGGGACGCCAGCAGGTCCGGTCGAAGCGGAGATCGCGTCCGGAAGAGATGTGCTGTTGGATATCGAGATCGACGGTGCACGACAGGTTCGGGCACAACGACCTGACGCCCTCATGATCTTCGTGTCTCCGCCCTCGACGGAGGTGCTCGAACAGAGGTTGCGATCCAGAGGGGATACCGCAAGTGAGGACATCGCAGACCGCCTGAGGATCGCCGAGACCCAACTAAAAGAGGCACCGAGCCTCTTTGACCACATAGTGGTCAACGACCTTCTGGATCGGACGACCCAGAAGGTCGCGAATCTGATTATTGGCTCCCGATGAGGTAACCTTGGGTTCTCGTCCCCCTAAAGGAACCAATGAAAATCGAAGACGTCATCGACCAGATCGGCAACAGATTCGCCACTGTTGTGGTGTCGGCTCGTCGTGCCCGCCAGATCAACAGCTACTTTCATCAACTCGGTGTCGGTTACGGAGAGTTCGTGCCCCCTCAGGTGCAGACTCTCTCCAGGAAGCCGTTGACGATTGCCATGGAAGAGATCGCCGAGGGCAAGGTCGCTGTCGAGGCCGTCGAGGAATAGATGCTCCAAGGTCGGCGGGTTCTGCTCGCCGTCACCGGGGGGATCGCAGCCTACAAGTCCGCTTTTCTCGCCCGTCGTCTCGTTGAGGCAGGTGCCGAGGTAAAGGTGATTCTCACCGAGTCCGCACGTGAATTCATCGGTGCCCAGACCTTCGGGGCCATCACCGGCGCCCAGCCCCACATGTCACTGTTCGGCGAGCCTTCGGTGTCGCCGCACACCGACCTTGCCCGTTGGTGTGAAGTGGTGATCGTTGCCCCCGCTACGGCATCGACCATCGGGAAAGTGGCCAACGGAATCTCATCGGATCTGGTGTCAGCCACGCTTCTTTCCGCTAGGTCGCCCGTGCTGATCGCCCCCGCAATGCACACCGAGATGTGGGAGCACCCGGCGACACAACGAAACATCAAGACCCTCGAGAGCGACGGCTACCTTTTCGTTGGGCCGGTTGCGGGTGCCCTGGCCGGAGGTGACGTCGGTATGGGTCGGGTGTCGGAGCCGGACGAGATTGTCGAGGCAATCGAAAACATACTCAGCCCCGACGAGTCCGCGTTGCGCGTGTTGGTCACCGCCGGCGGCACCAGGGAGCCACTCGATCCCGTCAGGTATCTGGGAAATCGCTCGTCGGGGAAGATGGGCCACGCCATCGCCAACGAAGCCGCCCGCCGCGGATTCAGAGTCACGCTTGTCACTGCGTCGAACATGCCTGCGGGGCCTACAGTCAAGATCGTGGCGGTGGAGACAGCCGGCGAGATGGCAGAGGCCGTTTCCGGTGAGGACATCGACGTCGCGATCATGGCGGCCGCGGTGGCAGATTTTCGACCTTCGAAGTCGAGTGAGGAGAAGATATCAAGATCCGATGGCCTCGATTCGATCGAGTTGATTCCGACTCCTGACGTGCTGGCCTCCGTTGTGGCCCGTGACCACAAGCCCTTTGTCGTCGGCTTCGCCGCCGAAACCGGAGGCGTGGACCGGGCGATCGAAAAGGCGTTGGAGAAGAAGGTGGATCTTCTCGTCTACAACGACATCACCGAACCGGGCTCAGGGTTCGAAACCGATACCAATCGTGTCGTTCTCATCGACAGCAAAGGCACGACGGACGCGTGGCCCCTCATGAGCAAACAGGAAGTCGCCTCACTTCTGCTGGATCGCATCGCCACCATGACGACAGAGCGGGGTTAGCCTCCTGTCTTTCATGAGATCGTCCTACTTCACATCCGAGTCCGTCACTGAGGGACACCCGGACAAGATTGCAGATGCCATTTCGGATGCCATTCTCGACGCAGCTCTCCGCATTGATCCTTGGGCTCGAGTCGCATGTGAGACCTTCGTCACCACCCGACTGGCAGTAATAGGTGGTGAGATCTCGGATGGCGCCGAAGTCGACGTCGACGAGGTTGTTCGCTCAACCATCGAACGGATCGGTTACAACGGGTTTGACCCCGACTTCGCGGCTTCAACCATCGAGATCATGAATCGAATCGATGCCCAGAGTGCCGACATCGCTGCCGGCATCGACCGCGACATGGGCGCCGGGGATCAAGGCTTGATGTTCGGTTTTGCGGTCACAGAGACAGACGCCTTCATGCCGCTGCCGATCCAGTTGGCTCATCGTCTGGCGGAACGGCTTGCCGAGGTCCGAAAAGATGGGACTCTCGGATACTTGCGACCGGACGGCAAAACCCAGGTGATGGTCCGCTATGAGGGGCATCGGCCCGTCTCGGTCGAGAAGGTGCTCATCTCGACTCATCATGCCGACGATCAGGACAACGAGGACATGAGGGACGATGTCTACGAAGCGGTCGTTTCACATGTGGTTCCCGAGGCGTTGATCTCCGCTGGTCTCGAATTCATCTTCAACCCCAGCGGCAGGTTCGTCATCGGGGGCCCAGTGGCCGACACCGGACTCACCGGGCGCAAGATCATCGTCGATACCTACGGCGGATACGCCCGCCACGGGGGTGGTGCCTTCTCTGGAAAGGACGCCACCAAGGTCGACCGTTCGGCCGCCTACGCCGCGAGGTGGGCTGCGAAGAATGCTGTGGCGGCCGGAGTGGCCGACCGTCTGGAGATCCAGCTTGCCTATGCAATCGGCCAGGCTCAGCCCTTCTCGGTTCATGTCGAGACCTTCGGCACCGAGAAGATCGATCCGGAGAAGATCGAGAGCATCGTCGAGGAGGTATACGATTTCCGCCCTGCTTCCATTATCTCCTCGCTCGGTCTCACCCAGCCTGTCTTCAGCGCGACATCGGCATACGGGCACTTCGGAAGACCCGAGTTCTCATGGGAAAAGCTCGATAGGGTCGATGACATCAGGATGGCGGCCGGCCTCTGAAGCACAGCGCCGCCCGTGTCGTGCCCGACATTCCAACCTTTGCCGTCGACGATGGTTTCTGGTACTCCATCCCGGACCACCTCGCCGCAGACATTCAGGTCGGAACGATCGTTCGGGTCCCACTGAGCGGAAGACGTGTGCGCGGATGGGTGGTCGAGTCATCGTCCAATCGTGAGGGCAAACTCAAGGAGATCGCCGGCGTATCAAGTGCGGTTTCGGTGTTCGATGACAAACTGCTGGGGACTCTCCTGTGGGCAGCTCGCCACTATGTGGCCCCGGTCTCTGTCATGTTGGGCAAGGCCACACCTCCCAACCTTCCCAAAGCGATACCCCATGCCAATCATGACTACCCGGGAGCCCATCCCGGAGACCACCCAATTCTCGACCTGGCAGTGGCCGCCGCGGCCGGAGAGAGAAGACCCTCTCGTGTTGTGCTCGGACAGTGGCAACACCTTGACTGGTTGGACTCACTTGCTCCGATACTGAAGGACAGACGCTCGGCACTGATCATTGCCGCCTCGGCTGCCGAGGTGGATCGGATCTGTCGTCGTGCTCTCCCAATCTACGGCGAGGCGTTGGTGGAGATCGGCTCGATGAGCGACGCCGACCTCACCCGAGGATGGGAGTCCGCGCAGTCTCCGGGAAGGATCGTGGTCGGCACGCCTCGCGTTTCGACATGGGTGGTTGGTGCCCTGGCGATGTTTGTCGTTCTGGAAGAGGGGAGGAGGGCCATGAAAGACCGTCAGACCCCAACTGTCCATGTCCGAGAGGTGGTCCGGAAACGTGCACTCATCGAGGGCTGCGGGGTGGCCTTTTTCGGCCCCACCCCCAGCGTGGAGGTTCTTTCGGCAGGTGCCGAGGTGACCCGGGTGGGGAATCGAGCCTGGCCTCTGGTGGAGATAGTCGACCGATCGGACGAGGCTCCGGGTTCGGGACAGCTCTCCAGCAGAGTTATCGCCGCGATCCGGGCCATGGTGGACTCAAGGGAGGATTCCTTCGTTTTCGCGAGTCACCGAATGATCGATCGGATCGTGGGAGAGATCAATGCCCGCCTCGGCGCACCAGTGGCAGGCATCGTCTCAACAGCGAGTCCGGTGACGGTCGGAGCGGAAAGGGATCTCGCCGGGCTCAGGCCCGTATCGCTTACGATCGCCACAAACGTGGATGGCATGCTGATGGGTGTCGGCTACCGGGCAGGCGAGGAGGCGTTGCGCCAACTCGCCAGGCTGGCCAATTCGCTCAAGTCCGGATCGGGGCATCGGATGATGGTCCAAACGTTCGACGTTACCGGCCCTCTTGTGGAGACATTGCGCAAAGGTGATCCAATCCCCTACCTGGAAAGGGTTCTCGTGGAGCGCGCCAAAACAGGTATGCCACCGTCTACCGACATGATTGCAGTGGAGGTTCGAGGAGAACTACCGGACAGACTCGACCTCGAACTCAGAGAGCTGCCGGCTGCGTCGGTGATGGGGCCAATCGAGGTCGAGGAAGGGCGCCGCTGGCTGGTGCAGGGCGACCTCGAGAAGGCCAGACCGGATTTGCGACAGATGGTGAGACGGTGGCGCGATTCAGGCGCAATCGTTCGAATAGACGCGGACCCGATTGACTTCTAATGCGCACCATTACCGCTCTGACACCTCTACGCTGCCTCGCCGGGACCCTCCCGTGATCCACTGAACCCATGGCTACTTATCCAATTCGAACCTATGGCGACCCTGTCCTCCGGATGGAGGCGAAGCGGGTGATTGACATCGACTCCACCGTGCACACACTGGTCCGGGACATGATCGAGACCATGTACAACGCCCCGGGGGTGGGGCTCGCAGCCAATCAGATCGGTATCCCACGCCGTGTGGCGGTCTTTGATGTTCAGGACGAGTTGGGTCCACGCGTGATGATCAATCCGGAGGTCATCGAGACCAGCGGCGAGTGGGAGTTCGAGGAGGGTTGTTTGTCCGTTCCCAACAAGTACTGGCCCATCACGCGACCCGCGTTTGCCCGTGTGAAGGCTCTCGATCTCGACGGCAACGAGATCGAGCTGGCCGGCGACGGGATTGTTGCCCGTGTCCTTCTCCATGAGGTCGATCATCTCGACGGGTTGATACTGATCGACCGACTCCCCAAACGTGTTCGCAAGCACGCGCTGAAGGAGCTGCGAGACGAAGCGCTGGGAACGGAATGACCCGAATCATCTTTCTCGGGACCCCCGAGGCTGCTGTTCCGACTCTTGCCACCCTCAGCAGGGAGTTCGATGTGAGTCTCGTGATCACCCAACCAGATCGACCCAAAGGGCGTTCGGGGACACCGACGCCAGCGGCGGTCAAGATGTTCGCTCTGGACGCGGAGCTGAGATTTGCTCAACCGTCTACATCCGCAGAGTTGGTCTCGGCCATCGAGAACGCAGGGGAGTTCGACGTCGGGGTGGTCGTGGCCTACGGCCGGATCCTCGACCCTCCTGTGTTGGCCTTGCCAGCGGCCGGCTTTGTCAACCTGCACTTCTCGCTGCTGCCCCGCTGGCGCGGTGCGGCGCCCGTTGAGCGAGCCCTCATGGCCGGCGACACAATGACCGGTGTGACCGTGATCAAGATCGATGAGGGTCTCGACACCGGGCCGGTTCTGACCGCTCAGGCCGTTGACATCAGCCCTGACGAGAGTGGGGGAGAGCTCACGGGTCGGCTTGCAGATCTCGGGGGGAGGCTCATCGTCACAGTCCTGGCTGCCTACATGAGTGGGTCGGTTGCGGCGGTGGCTCAGAGCAACGAAGGGGCGACCTATGCGACCAAGATCTCGGCTGACGACCGTGGGTTGGCCAACTCATCCTCGGCGACCGAATTCGTCAACAGGGTACGTGCTCTTGCGCCCAGTCCAGGGGCCACGCTCGAGATAGACGGCCAGGCACACAAGGTCTTCAAGGCGCGCCCACACGATCATGCGCCTGGCGACGGCAGGTGGGTTGTGGTCGACTCTGTCCCGGTGCTCGGTGTTGGCGGCGCGGGTGTCGAATTGGTCTCATTGCAGCCATCAGGCAAAACACCCCGGTCGGGGGAGGACTGGGTCAGGGGGAGACGGACGGAGGCTGGTGTCTTCTCTTGAGCCTCCAAGACCCGGGGCACCCGTGAGCTGTGACACCAGGTGGGTCGACGGCGCTCGTACACTTCTACCTAGGTTGGAGAGCACTTAGTGAGCATCAAGATTGCACCGTCACTCCTCGCAGCAGACTTCGGGCGACTGGAGTCTGAGATAAAGAGGATCGAAGAACACGTCGACTGGCTGCATCTCGACGTCATGGACGGACATTTCGTCCCGAACATCTCTTTCGGGATACCGGTCATCGAGAGCATACGGGGAGTCACGGACCTCTATTTCGACTGTCATGTGATGACGACCAACCCTGACACCTATGTGGAGGAGTTCGCCAGGGCAGGAGTGAACCTCCTGTCGATGCACATCGAGACGATCCCCGATCCGACGGGTCCGGCCGGCCGCGTCAAAGAGGCGGGGCTCGACTTCGGCCTGGTCATCAATCCGATCACGCCTTTTGAGGGAATGGCCCCATTTGTCGAGTTGTGTCATCTGGTGGTGGTGATGTCGGTGGAGCCAGGCTTTGGCGGCCAGTCTTTCATGCCCGAGGTCCTCCCCAAGGTCGAAGCGGCCAGAGAATGGGTTGAGAACCGCGGTTTGACAGCCGATATTCAGGTCGACGGGGGCATCACACCCGAGAATGCACGACTGGTCACCGAGGCCGGAGCAAACGTGTTGGTTGCGGGATCTGCCATATTCGGAGCAGAGGATCCCACGTCGGCGATAGAGAAGATGAGAAGGGCAGTGGAAAGTTAGATGAGCGAACGTGTCCTGGTAGCGGACGACGACCCGGACATCTTGACGGTGGTCAAGATCAATCTCGAGCTCGACGGGTTCGAGGTAGATACTGCCGTCGATGGTGAGGACGCGATACAGAAGGCAACCTCCACTCCGCCAAACGTGATCGTTCTCGACATCATGATGCCGAGGATGGATGGGCTGACAGCCTTGCATCGGCTCCGCAGCCAAGCAGCGACGGCCAACATCCCGATCATCCTCCTGACCGCCCGCGGACTGCCCGAGGACAGGGTGCGTGGTCTCGAACTCGGCGCCGATGATTACATCACCAAGCCATTCGACATCACGGAGTTGGCCGCCAGAGTGAGGGCCGTCCTCCGTAGAACTCAGGCAGCTCGGGACCTGTCCCCCCTCACCGGTCTCCCCGGCAACTTCAAGATCACCGCCGAGGTCGAGGACTGCATCCGCGATGGGCGTGCATTTGCCCTGGTGCACGGTGATCTCGATAACTTCAAGGCCTTCAACGATCATTACGGATTCATGCGGGGCGATGAGGTGATTCGTTTCTGCGCATCGAGCTTCATCGAAGCTGTGGAAATTCTCGGGATGAAGGACACTTTCGTCGGACACATCGGGGGAGACGACTTCGTGGCCGTCATCCACCCGGAGATGGCTGAAGCGTTTGCCAAGGAGGTCATCGAACGATTCGACGACGGGATACTGGACCTCTACGACACCGCAGACGCTCTTCGCGGCTACATCGAGGTGATTGATCGTCGGGGCGAGCGTTACGCCTTCCCTGTTGTATCGTTGTCGCTGGGTGTAGCGTCTACCGAAGTTCGAGAGATCGGCACGCAATGGGAGGCGTCGGCGATAGCAGTGGAAATGAAAGAGTTCGCAAAGAAGCAGCAAGGCTCGACATACCGCATCGACCGCCGCACGGCCTAGTGCGGGGTACTTAGGTGGTCGACGACCGCCACATGCAACGCGCCATCGAACTGGCGCGACCCCACAAGACCCACCCCAACCCACGCGTGGGCGCCGTTGTCGTCGATAGCTCAGGTCAGGTCATTGGCGAAGGTGCGCATCTCGGGACAGGAGAGGATCACGCCGAGGTGGTTGCCTTGCGATCTGCCGACAAAGCATCAGTTGGATCCACTTTGTATGTGACATTGGAACCCTGCACCCACCACGGACGCACACCGCCATGTGTTGAAGCGGTCATCACAGCGGGTGTCTCCCGGGTTGTGGTCGGGGTGGGTGACCCCGATGTGAGGGTTGCCGGGGCCGGGATCACCCGTTTGCGTGCCGCGGGAGTCGAGGTAATCGAGGGGGTTCTCGCTGCTGAGATTCGGGAGGTAGACCCCGGCTATTTCCATCACAGGGAGACAGGTCTGCCAAACGTGATCCTCAAATATGCCATGACGCTGGACGGTGCAGTCGCAGCCGTCGATGGAACATCGCAGTGGATCACCTCCGAAGAGGCCCGGACGGACGCCCATCGCCTGCGTGCCAATGCCGATGCTGTTGTGGTTGGAGCCGGAACACTGCGAACCGATGATCCCCGGCTGAGTGTTCGCATTCAGGGCTATGAGGGTTCTCAGCCCGTCCCGGTCGTGGTTGCCGGCACCGGCGATCTACCGGAGTCTGCACGAATTTGGGACAGAGAACCGCTGGTGTTGTCAACCACGGATCGCGGCGTGCCTTCCGGTCGGGTGGTGCAGGTCGAAGGAGATGACGGTCTCCCGGATCCGACGTCGGCGTGCCGCGTCCTTTCCGACCTCGGTTACCTCGATGTTCTGGTCGAGGGTGGTGCAAGGCTGGCAGGGGAGTGGTGGCGAGCCGGCGTTGTCAATCGCGGGGTGGTGTATATCGGTGCGATGGTCGGTGGCGGCAGCGGAATCAGTCCACTCGCCGGGGGGTTCAACACCGTTGGCGACGCAGCAGTTGTGTCGTTGACCCGAGTGCGTAGCCTTGGCCCCGACTATCGAATCGACTTCGAGCTGAAGTAGGCAATGTTCACAGGAATCGTGGAACAAATCGGATCCGTCTCAGACGTCACCGAACATCCCGATGGGCGCAGGCTGGTCCTGTCCGGCAAGGGTTTCGTCGAGTTGAGCGTAGGGGCTTCGATCGCGGTGAACGGCGTGTGCCTGACCGCGGTGAAGGTGGAAGGCGAAAGCGTCACGGTTGACGTGATCGGCGAAACCTTGAGCAGGACCAACCTGGGCGAGGTCGAGCCAGGCGGAGATGTCAATCTGGAAACGCCAATGCGTGCCGACGCCCGATTCGATGGCCACATCGTCCAGGGTCATGTCGATGGAACCGGTGTTGTCACCGCCATCACCCACGACGACAGAGGAACGGTGATGACCGTCCAACCGCCACCGGAACTCATGCCGTACATCATCGAGAAAGGCTCGATCACGGTCGATGGCGTGAGCCTGACGGTCGCCGCCGTGACCGAAGAGTCGTTGACCGTTGCCCTGATCCCGCACACCCTCGAAGTCACGACTCTCGGTTTGCGCAAGCCCGGTGACACCGTAAACCTGGAGAACGACGTGATTGCCAAGTACGTGGAGAGACTGCTGGAAGCCAGAGAGTGACGTTCACGCCGATCAAAGACATCATCGAGGCCATCTCCCTGGGGGAGATGGTGGTGATGGTCGATGACGAAGACCGTGAGAACGAAGGCGACCTCATCCTTGCTGCCGAAGACTCCACGCCGGACAAGATTGGAATGATGCTGCGACATACGAGCGGCATCATCTGTCTCCCCATTGTCGGTGAGCGTCTCGACGAGCTCGATCTTCCGATGATGGTTGCCAAGAACACCGATGTGCGCCGAACCGCCTTCACCGTCTCGATCGATGCCGCCGAAGGCACCACCACGGGCATCTCGGCCGCCGACCGCTGCCGGACCATCATGACGGTCCTCGACCCTGACACCAGGCCGGGAGACCTGGCGCGGCCTGGTCACATGTATCCCCTGCGGTACGAGCCCGGTGGTGTGATGAAACGGGCCGGCCACACCGAGGCCGCCGTGGACCTCGCCCGTCTTGCGGGCAAGTACCCGGCCGGTGTTCTCGCGGAGATCATGAACGACGACGGCACCGTGTCACGGTTGCCAGAACTCGAGCGTTTTGCCAAAGAGCACGAACTTGCCATGGGGAGCATTGCCGACCTGATCGCGTATCGACGCGAGACCGAGAGGTTGGTCGAGCGCGTGGTGGAAGCCCGGGTCCCGACAGATCACGGAATATTCACCGCAGTGGGCTATCGCTCGTTGATCGACGACCGTCAGCACATGGCCTTGGTCATGGGTGAGATAGGGGACGGCGAAGCCGTCCTCACGCGTGTCCATTCTGAATGCCTGACAGGAGATGTGTTCGGAAGTCTTCGTTGTGACTGCGGACAGCAGCTGGACGAGGCCCTGGATCGGGTAGGCGAAAAAGGACGGGGAGTTGTTCTCTACATCAGAGGCCACGAAGGGAGAGGCATAGGGCTGCTTCACAAGCTGGCGGCCTATCGGCTCCAGGATGAGGGCCTCGACACCGTGGACGCCAATGTGAATCTCGGGCTGCCGGTTGACTCGCGTGACTATGGGGTCGGTGCCCAGATTCTCTACGACCTTGGCGTCCGGTCGATGCACCTGATGACCAACAATCCGACCAAGAGAGCCGGAATCGAAGGTTACGGTCTCTCCATTCTCTCCCAGATCCCTTTGTCGGTGGAGGCCAACGACGAGAACCGGAAATACCTCCAAACCAAGGTGAGTCGACTCGGTCACCAATTCACCAGGGACGAAGAGGAGTGATCGTCGAAGGGGTGACAGACGGCGCCGGTCTCCATATTGGGTTGGCGGTGGCGTCCTGGAATCAGACAATCACCGATCGTCTGCTGGATGGCGCCGAGTCACGCTGTGAAGAACTGGGTGTGTCGGAGGTTACTGTGCTGCGCGTCCCCGGAGCCCTCGAGCTTCCTCTGGCGGCCAAGGCTCTCATTGATCAGGAATGCGACGCCGTTGTCGCCATTGGCACGATTGTGAAAGGTGATACGGATCACTACGAGATCGTCGTCCGTGAGTCGACATCAGGAATCGCCAGGGTTGCCCTCGACAGTGGAGTGCCGGTGACAAACGCCATTCTCGCCGTCCACGACTACGGCGACGCCGTCGAACGATCCGATCAGGGCGACGCCAACAAAGGCGTCGAGGCGGTGGACGCGGCGATCTCGACCGCAACCGCCATCGCCAGGCTGGAGAGTCCCTGAGTGGGGCCACTCAGTCACCGAATGTGGGCTCGGTCGGGCTGGCTGGTACCCTCTTCCGGACAACATATAGCAAGAGCGGAAGCTGCTGCTTCCCCACCCGGCCGCAGATCTCGAGAGCAATCCCGAGTCGCGCGAGCCGCGGTTACCAGAGAACCGGGACTACCGGTGTGTGCAGCAGGTGTTCGCCTGCTGTTTTTTATTGGCTACCTATAGGAGGTATCGGCATCAGCGAGCTGCGCGTGAATGGTGGCATACGAGCCAAAGAGGTTCGTGTGGTCGCACCAGATGGAGAGCAGATCGGAGTGAAGAAACTCAATGAGGCGTTATGGCTTGCGGAGCAACTAGACCTTGACCTTGTCGAGGTGGCTCCTACGGCGAAGCCGCCGGTTTGCAGGTTGATGGACTATGGAAGATACAAATACGAACAGTCCGTCAAGCAACGCGAGGCTCGAAAGAGTCAGACTCGCACGACGATAAAGGAGCTCCGCATGCGCGTGCGGATAGGTGACCACGATTTCGATATCACCCGACGCAAAGCTCAGGAGTTTCTCCAGAACTACGACAAGGTCAAGATGACCATCAGATTCCGCGGCAGAGAAAACGAGCGACCCTCTTTCGGGAAGGACCTCATGGATCGACTGGCGGCCGACCTGGCCGAGTTCGGAACTGTGGAGCAGGCTCCGAAAGTGGAAGGCGGCTCGATGACGATGGTTCTGGCTCCCATGAGACGGATCAAGGCTCCAGCCGTGAAGAAGAATGAGAAGCAGGAAGAGGAATAGGAGGACGCCGTGCCAAAGATGAAGACACACAGCGGCGCCAAGAAACGCATCAAAGTGACCGGCACCGGCAAACTCATGCGCCGTCAGGCCGGCCGTGGCCATCTTCGCCTTGCCAAAGGCAAGTCGACGTATCGGCGCAGGTCTGGAGAAGTCGAGATGGCTCCCGGCGACGCCAAGGTCATCAAGAAGCAGCTTGGTCGCTGAGAGGGGTATGAGATGACTCGCGCAAGACGTGCGGTGTACGCAAAGAAGTCACACAAGAAGGTTCTAGATCGTGCGAAGGGATACAAGGGCGCACGCAGTCGCCGCTATCGCACGGCGAACGAGCAGGTCATGCATGCGATGCAGGACGCATATCGCGACCGTCGTGCCCGCAAGGGCGAGTTCCGGAGGCTCTGGATCTCCAGGATCAACGCGGCCGCCCGATTGAACGGCTCCACCTACAGCCAGTTCATCGCCGGACTGAAGGCGCACGATGTCGAAGTCGACCGCAAGATGTTGGCCGAGATCGCCGTCACCGATCCCGACGCCTTTGCCCAATTGGTAGAGGTGTCAAAACAGAGCTGACCACCGGTCGGAGAGCACACCATGGAGCCGGTCCGCAACCACCGCAACGAGCTCGTAGTGGAGGCGGCCCGGCTTCATCGCGCCAGATACCGCAAGGAGCGGCGTCAAACCATCCTCGAAGGTCCCAATCTGCTTGCCGAGGGTCTCCAGGCCGGTGTGATCGTGGACACCGTCTTCTCATTGCCGACAGACGAAACGACCGCCGCTCTATGCGCGGATAACGGCCTGGCGCTCCTGCCCGTGGACAAAAGGGCCCTCGGCCGTGTGGCGGGGACTGATACGCCGAGGGGTCCCATCGCCGTCATCGACATACCGGAGGACTCGCTGCCTAGAGGGAAGAACGTAGTGGTTTCGGTCGGAGTGTCCGATCCTGGAAACGTCGGAACCCTTCTGCGAACAGCAGCGGCTTTTGGCTGGTCCTACGCGTACACGGTCGGCTCCGCCGACCCGTGGGCCCCGAAGGCACTGCGAGCAGGAGCCGGCGGACAGTTCCACACCACCGTGATGAGGATCGATGACCTCGACCTCCTGGAGCCGTGGAAGACGGTGGCGACTGTGGTCGAAGGAGGAGTTGGCCCTGATCAGATCGATGGATCACCTCTTGCCGTTCTCGTGGGGGAGGAGGCGGCAGGATTGCCGGACGAGGTAGTGGCGAGAGCAACCTGGCGGGTCTCGATTCCGATGAGCAGCTCTGCGGAGAGCCTCAATGCTTCGGTGGCCGCCGGCATAGTCGTCTACGAGCTCTCCAAACGATCGGGTCACAGCTCAGACCAGGTCTAACCTGCCACCGGTAGTGGATTCGATCTCAACGCTGGACCAGGCAATTTCCCAGGCCCCCGCAGCTGTCGCTGCCGTGGCTTCCCTGGAGGACTTGACGCTGCTCGAATCCTCTCTCCTCGGCAAGAACTCACCGGTCGGTGAGATCCGCCGGGGGATGGGCAAGCTCGACCCGTCTGACAGACCAAAAGTCGGGGCCAAGCTGAAAGAGGCTACAGAGTCGATCACCGCGCTATTGACCAGCCGCCGCGCGGAACTCGAGGATGAAGATGAGGGACGACGACTGCTCGAAGAGTCGATTGATGTCACCCTCGAGTCAGTGGCTTTCCCGAAGGGCTCACTCCATCTCATTCAGCAGACGATCGACGAGGCAATCGACATTTTTGTTGGGCTCGGATATCGGGTGGCGTCCGGGCCCGAGGCCGAGCTCGCCTGGTACAACTTCGACGCACTCAACACTCCGCTGACCCACCCGTCTCGTCTCGAGTCCGACACCATGTATCTCGATTGGGGCGACCCCGACGACGAGGTCTTGCTCCGAACCCACACGTCGCCGGTCCAGGCACGATGGATGGAGGACAATGACCCGCCCGTGTACATCGTGGTGCCGGGTCGCACTTATCGAACCGACACGGTTGATGCCACACACCTGCCCGTGTTTCACCAGATCGAGGGTCTCGCAGTTGACACCGACATCAAGTTCGGAGATCTCAAAGGGACGCTGCTTCACTTCGCCAGGGAGTTCTTCGGGGCACAGTCGACGGTCCGGATGAGACCTCACTTCTTTCCCTTCACCGAGCCCAGTGCCGAGCTGGACGTCTCCTGTTTTGCCTGTGACGGGGGTGAACCAGGGTGCCGCGTTTGCGGCGGGTCGGGGTGGGTCGAGTTGCTGGGATGCGGGATGGTCGACCCCAATGTGCTTGAAGCCGTTGGATATGACCCCGCTCAACTGACCGGGTTCGCCTTCGGGGTGGGTGTGGAGAGACTTGCCATGGTTCGCCACGGGATAAACACCGTCAAGCATTTCATAGACAACGACGTTCGATTCCTGGAGCAGTTCTAGTGGTCCGTCTGTCGAAACGTCTGCGTACTTTCGGAACGGGCCGCTAGTGAAGGTTCCACTCGTCTGGCTCCAGGAGTTCGTGGATCTTCCCACCACCGATGTGGGGGAATTGAGCTATGCCTTTGACATGCTCGGACTCACCGTTGAGAGCGTTGAGACGATTCGACCCGAGTGGTCCGACGTGCTGGTGGGGAAGGTACTCGAGATCGCCCCACATCCTGACGCCGACAAGATCCGGGTCTGTCAGGTCGACATCGGCAGCGGACCCACCCAGATCATCTGCGGCGCTTGGAACTTCGAGACCGGGGCGATAGTCCCGGTCGCCGCACCTGGAGCGGTTCTCCCGGGCGAGTTCGAGATCGGCCGGCGAAACATCAGAGGTGTTGAGTCAAACGGAATGATCTGCTCAGAACGGGAACTCGGTCTCGGCGATGATCATGCCGGCATCCTCGTCCTCGATGGGGATCCGGAGATCGGGACCCCATTTGCCGACATCGTCGAACTTCCCGACCTGGTCTTTGACCTGGAGATCACTCCGAACCGATCCGACGCCATGTCGATACTCGGTGTGGCGCGAGACCTCGCCGCTCATTTCGGTATTGAGCACCGTCTGCCGGAGATACGGATGAGCACCGTGGAAGGGTCGACGAAGATCGAGGTTCAGGTTGATGATCCAGTCGGCTGCAGACGTTTCACCGCTCGTGAGATCAAGGGCATCACGGTTGGCCCGTCTCCTTTCAACATGCGGTACCGTCTCCACAAGATCGGTGTCCGCTCGATCTCAAACGTTGTGGACGTCACCAACTACGTCATGTTCGAGTTGGGCCATCCCCTTCACGCCTTTGACGCAGACTCGATTTCAGGTGCCCGTTTGGGCGTCAGGCGGGCGTCGGCAGGGGAGACCCTGGTGACCCTCGATGACGAGGAGAGGGATCTTGCCCCGGAGGATCTCATCATCTATGACGACGATGGGCCGACGTCGATGTCGGGGACGATGGGAGGAGCGCGAAGTGAGGTCGGCCAGGCAACCAAGAGGGTTCTGATGGAGGCCGCCTCATGGGACCCACCGACGATCATGCACATGTCCCGTCGCCACGACCTCCGATCTGAAGCCTCGACTCGTTTCGAGCGCGGAGTGGATCCCAATCTCGCCGACATCGCCAATCAGCGCGCGAGCGTCATGGTTGCCGCTCTGGCGGGGGGTGAGATCCTCGACGGGGCTGTCGATGTGGTCGGCACTCCAACAACACCGGCGGTCGTCGACCTCCGCCTGTTCGACGTCGAGCGGCTCCTTGGCTCGGGTTTCACTGTTGACTCGGTGTCATCGATCCTCACCCGCCTTGGGATGGGGGTCGAGGGGTCCGACCCCATGGTCGTGACGGTCCCGACCTATCGACCGGATGTGACGCGTTCTGCGGACCTGATCGAGGAGGTAGCCAGGATTCACGGGTTCGACAATTTCGAGGCGACGCTGCCTTCGGGACCTTCCGGTGGCCTCACTCCCGAACAGAACCGTCAGCGCATCCTCCAGATGGCCCTCACCGGGGCCGGGCTCCACCAAGCGGTGAATCTCCCTTTCATCAGCCTCGAGGATTTGACCCACCTCGGATCCAGACCGGGAAAGTCGGAACTCCTCACCGTCAAGAACCCTCTTCGAGAAGAGGAGAGCAAGCTTCGCCCGACGATGCTGCCGGGTCTGCTGAGTGCCATTCGCTACAACCTCAGTCACGGTGCCGGCTCGGTTGGCCTGTTCGAGATAGGGAAGGTCTTCTCCTCCGCTCCAGACGAGGCCGATCCCAGGCTGCCTGCTCAACCAGACCGGATTTCGTGGGCTGTGGTTGGTGATGTCGGCACTCAGACATTGGACGGATCGTTCATCAAGGCTGACGGGGCTGTCTCCTTGGCGCTGTGGCGCCGGGTTGCGAGAAGCCTTGGTCTGAGCGATGTTGAGATTCGGTCATCCTCCGCTCCCGGATTTCACCCGGGGCGGACTGCGGAGATCCTCATCGGAGGAGTGCCCGCGGGACATGTGGGCGAGCTCAGTCCACGTGCCGGTCGAGCCTTCGAAATCACCGGCCGGGTGGCCGTGGCCGAACTGGATCTTGCACTCTTGCTGAGCCCGGTGAGCCCGGTGCAGGTACAGGTCCCCTCGGTGTTCCCCTTCATCGAGTTTGATCTGTCGTTTCTGGTGGACTCGTCACAGATCGTCTCAGAGCTGTTGGCCGCCATGCGGGGCGCCGGTGGTCATCTGATTGAGACCGAGCGTGTGTTTGATGAGTTCGTCAGCCCTGATCTAGGGGACAAGAAGGCGGTCGCCATTCGATACCGGCTTCGAGCGAGTGACCGAACCCTGACCAATGATGATGCCGCTCCCATACGAGCGGCGATGATCGATGCAGCTGAGAAGACAGGTGCCGCTCTTCGTGGAGTTTGATGACCGACGATCTCCCAGAGCTCCTTTCCCGACCCCCTGAGATTGCAGCCCCGAGGCTGCTCGGAGCGCACCTCGTGTCGGAGATCGACGCCAGGACGGTTCGGATTCGGATCACCGAGGTCGAGGCATACAAGGGTTCTGGCGATCCGGCTTCTCACGCCTATGGGGGCCGGACCGAGCGAAACGCCTCGATGTTTGCGAGACCGGGCACGCTTTATGTCTATCGGTCCTACGGAATCCACAACTGTGCCAATACTGCTGCCGGACCGGTGGGGACGGGCTGGGGGATTCTGATCCGCGGGGGTGAGATCGTCGAGGGGGAGGGGATCGTGATGAGCCGGCGACGACGCCGGGACCAACTCACCAATGGGCCCGGCAAATTGACTGAATCGCTGGCGATCACAATGGAACACAACGGCACTGATCTACTGGATCCCAACTCTCGGATACGGATTGAACCCGGGGAGATCCCACAGATCGTGGTGTCGACTCCTCGTATTGGGATCTCGAAGGCCAAGGATCGTCCTTGGCGGTTCGTGGCGGCCACGTCGGCCGACGTGCCGTAGAGTCCCCACCGTGTCGAACTGCCCTTTCTGTGGAGAATCCAACGATGACGGAGCCAAGTTCTGCGCCAACTGTGGTCGTGAACTGAGCGAGCGCTGCCCCAATTGCAGCGCCGAGTTGTCTGGAGACGTCGCCTTTTGTCCGTCTTGTGGGACCTCTCTCACCGTCACTCCCACTCAAGAGCGTCGATTCATAACGGTGGTGTTTGTCGATCTGGTGGGCTTCACTGCTGAGTCAGACGAAGCCGACCCAGAAGACGTCCACGCTCGTCTGGTGCCTTATCACCAGAGGGTCCGAAACGAGATTGAGAGCTACGGCGGCAGCGTCGAGAAGCTCATCGGTGATGGTGTCATGGCGGTCTTTGGCGTTCCCACAGCCCATGAGGACGACCCGGAGCGGGCCGTTCGGGCCGCGTTGCGCATACAGGCGAGCGTCGACGAGTTGAACGAGGAACACGAAGGTTTGTCGCTTGTAGTGCGGATCGGCGTCAACTCAGGTGAGGCGATGGTCACCACCGGAGGACAGGGGGAGAAGATCGTCGGTGACGTGGTGAATACTGCGTCTCGTCTCGAGTCCGTTGCACTGGCTGGCAGCGTCGTGGTCGGGGAGACGACCCACCGGGCTACTGAACTCCTGCTCGTGTACGAAGACATGGAATCTGTCGATGTGAAGGGCAAGTCGAAACCGCTGTCCGTCTGGCGCGCCGTTGAGCCGAGGGGCCGCTACGGAATCGATGCTGCCTTTGAATCGGTGACGCCTTTCCTGGGGCGTGAGTCGGAAATGACAGTGCTGAAGGAGACGTTCAATCGGGTCCTCGAAGATGGGGCCCTGCAGCTCGTGACAGTCGCGGCACCCCCCGGCGTGGGTAAGTCACGTCTTATCAACGAGTTCTGGCATTGGGCCGACGAACAACCTGAGATCGTTTGGTGGCGTCAGGGTCGTTGCCTTCCGTACGGAGAAGGGATCACTTTTTGGGCGCTCGGCGAGATTGTGAAGGGTCAAGCCGGAATCAGAGAGTCGGACGACACCAAGACCGCTAGCAAGAAGTTGGCGATCGCTCTTGAAGCGATTTGCGATGACTCAACAGTTCGCGATTGGATGGCCACCCAGCTGAGTCCCCTGGTCGGCGCGGGAATGGATATTGAGCATGGAGACCGGAGCGAGGCCTTCGCCGCGTGGCGTCGATTCCTCGAGGACCTCTCGTCCGTGCAGCCTTTGGTGATGGTGGTTGAGGACCTCCACTGGGTCGATGACGCCTTCATGGAGTTCCTCGAAGACTTGCTCGTCTGGTCTGTCGATGCACCGATCATGGTTATCTGCACCGCCCGTCCGGAGGTATATGAGTCGCATCCGGCGTGGGGTGGAGGCCACGGCAACTCATTGACAATCACCCTTTCGCCGTTGGATGATGATCAGATCGCCCTGCTGATAGCCGCTTTGCTGGAACAATCAGTGCTTCCGGCCGAGACTCAGGCGGCGCTCCTCGATCGAGCTGAGGGCAACCCGCTCTATGCGGAAGAGTTTGTTCGGATGCTGACTGATCGGGGGATGCTCCATGGTCAGGGTCAGCTCGACTCGGCCGATTCGATTCCCGTGCCCGAGACTGTGCAGAGCCTCATCGGGTCCCGTCTTGACGTCCTGTCTGAATCGGAGAGCGCTGCGATCGAAGACGCTTCTGTGGTCGGGAAAGTGTTCTGGGAGGGTTCGATTGCGGGGATGTCGGACCACGACAATCTTCGCGGCGCACTTCGTGGGTTGGTGGCGAGGGAGTGGGTCAGACCGGTTCGCAACTCGTCGGTGGAAGGTGTGGCCGAGTACGCCTTTTGGCATGCTCTCACCCGGGACGTTGCCTATGGCCGGATTCCTCGACGTGCCCGCGTCGAGAAGCACCGTCAGGTAGCGGAGTGGATCGAGGCGACTGCGGGGGAGCGTGCTTCCGATCATGCCGAAATGCTGGCTCACCACTATCAGAGTGCGCTCGAGATCGCCGAGTCTGTCGGCGATACCGACCTCGAAGATCTTCGAACGAACGCTCGTCGCGCTTATGCCATGGCGGGTGATCGTGCGTCGCGTTTAGATCCTGCTCGGGCGGCCGACTATTTCCAGCAGGCCTTGGATCTAACGGCCGAGGACGACCGGAAGCGTCCCGACCTGCTCCTCAAGACCGGCCTCGCCATGGCCGATCTCGGCCGGGCGAATGTTCGGGTGTCTGAGTTCTTTGAGAAGGCCGCCGAGTTGGCGGAAGCCCAGGGTGATCGCATCACCGCCGGCGCAGCTCTGATGCAAGTCAGTCAGGACAATTGGATCCGGTCGGGCAGTGGCATAGGTGCAGAGACGATTGACCGGGCAATCGGACTGCTCGAGGCTGAGCCCCCCTCACCCGAGCTCGCCGCGGCCTACGCAGAGAGGGCCAAACACTCCATGATGCAGGGCGACAACGACCCACAACTGCGGTGGGCCGAGAAGTCCATCGAGATTAATGAGGAGCTGGAAATCGAATCCTCTCGCGGGCTCTCTATCAGAGGGATCGCCCGTTATGGCACCGGTGAGGTCGCCGGGGGAATGGAAGATCTCCGGAAATCATTAGACATCGCCAAAGGCACCCAAACTACAAACCTGAATCTGACCACAGCATTTGTGAATTTGGCGAGTTTCGCGGGATTGGAAGCCGGCCCGGCAGCCGCAATAGAGATCTATCAAGAAGGCATCGATCTTCTCGAACCCCGGGGCGCCGATATGTCCTGGGCGCACGCCGAGTTGATGTGGACGGACTTCGAGCTGGGACATTGGGATGAGCTCATTGGGGAAGCCGAATCGTTGCTCGAACGATGGCAAGGAGAGTCGGTGCAATACGAGCCATGGGCGCAAAGCCAGATGGCAAGCGTCCACGTATGGCGAGGCGAGATTGCCGAAGCCCAGGCGTTGAGTGAGCAGTACTTGGACCGGCTGAGAGAGATCGAGGACCTTCAGCTGTTGGCACCCGCCCTTGTCATCTCCGCTCGGATCCGTTTGGCGCAAGGTGACAAGTCTGGCGCTGTAGGCTTGATCGATGAGTTCTACAGCCGGACCGAGGGCAAGTTGTCCCTATACCGGGCGCAATCGATCGCAGAGGTGATGCGACTCCTTGTAGCGGTAGACCAACTGGACAAGGCCGAGATGTGGATGGCTGACCCGGTGGCACCGGGCAAACTCAGCGAGCTCAATCGACGCGCGGCTCGGGCAACCCTCGCCGAGGCCAAGGGCGATGTCGAATCGGCGTCCTCTGAGTATGTGAACGCTGCCGAAGCGTGGCAAGAGTTCGGAAACCCGCTGGAGGAAGCGCTTGCCCACTACGGGGCAAGCCGTTGTTCCAGCGGCCTGGGACGCGATCGGGAGGCCACGGAGCACGCCGAGCAAGCCAGGGTCATATTCGACCGTCTTGGCGCTGCCTCGATGACGGCTGATCTCGACGGAGAGGCGGATCAAGCGGCTGCGCGGTAGACCGGCCGGCGTGTCGTAGAGTCTCCGTCGTGGGGAACTGCAAATTCTGTGGACAGTCGAATCTTGACGACGCCAGGTTCTGTGCCAACTGCGGCCGTGAGCTAGGCGACAATTGCCCCAATTGTGGTGCCGTCCTCCCCGCCGAGGTCACGTTCTGCCCTTCATGTGGCACAAACCTGACTGCGTCGCATACCCAGGAGCGGCGCTTCGTCACGGTTCTCTTCGTGGATCTCGTCGGGTTCACTGCCGACTCCGACCAGGCAGACCCTGAGGATGTGCATTCCCGTTTGGTTCCATATCACGGGCGGGTGCGTCGAGAAATCGAGGCTTTTGGCGGCAGCGTCGAGAAACTCATCGGTGACGGAGTCATGGCTGTGTTTGGTGTCCCGATAGCCCATGAAGACGACCCGGAACGGGCCGTTCGTACTGGTCTGCGGATCCTGGAGGGTGTCGAAGAGTTGAACGAGCAGAACGAGAATCTCTCCTTTGCTGTTCGCATTGGGGTCAACTCCGGGATCGCCATGGTCACCACGGGCGGTCAGGGTGAGCGCATCGTCGGCGACGTTGTGAACACTGCGTCTCGCTTGGAATCCGTCGCACCGGTCGGTGCTGTCGTGGTAGGCGAGGCTACGCATCGGGCAACCGAACTGATGATCGACTACCAAGACTTGGATGCTGTCGACGTCAAGGGCAAAGCCGACCCGCTCCCAATCTGGCGTGCACTAGAACCTCGCGGCCGGTATGGAATAGACGCCGCCGTTAGATCAGACTCACCGTTTCTTGGACGTGAGTCCGAGATGTCAATCCTGACCGACACCTTCCGCCGGGTTGTGGATGACGGTGTGCTCCAGTTGGTGACCATCGCGGCGGCACCAGGGGTCGGCAAGTCCCGCCTTGTCAATGAGTTCTGGCAATGGGCCGACGACCAGCCAGACATCGTCTGGTGGCGACAGGGTCGCTGCCTTCCCTACGGCGAGGGAATCAGTTTTTGGGCTCTGGGCGAGGTCGTCAAGGGCCAGGCGGGTATCAGAGAGTCCGACGACGCGTCAACTGCAGCTGAAAAACTGGAGATTGCTCTTGAGGCAATATGTGACGATCCGGTCGACCGTACATGGATGTTGACCCAGCTGAGCCCACTCGTCGGAGCCGAGTCAGACGCCGAAACAGGTGACCGAGCAGAGGCCTTCGCAGCATGGCGACGATTCCTCGAAGACCTGGCGGCGAACCAACCGCTGGTGATGGTCGTCGAAGATCTTCATTGGGTTGACGATCCGTTCATCGACTTCCTCGACGACCTCATGGTTTGGTCGTCAGATTCCCCGATCATGGTCGTTTCGACAGCGCGACCAGAGCTATATGAGTCTCATCCCGCCTGGGGAGGAGGGCAACGGAATTCGACGACCGTTACACTTTCGCCACTCACCGACGAGGAAATGGCCCAGCTCATCGCGGCTCATCTCGATCGAGCCGTATTGCCCGCCGAGACCCAACAGTCCCTACTGGAGCGAGCTGAGGGGAATCCCCTCTATGCCGAGGAGTTCATCCGGATGCTCACCGACCGCGGAATGATTGATGAGCATGGGGGCCTAGATACCGCATCGACGGCAACGATCCCGGTCCCCGAGACCGTCCAGGGTCTCATCGGATCGAGACTCGACCTCTTGTCGGAGCCCGAACGCCACGTAGTCGAAGACGCCGCTGTGGTCGGCAAAGTGTTTTGGGAGGGATCCATCAGCGCCTTGGGGAGCCACGACGATGTCCGGGCTTCACTACGGGGATTGGTTACCCGGGAGTGGATCAGGCCAATCAGGAAGTCCTCAGTCGAAGGGGAAACGGAATACGCCTTCTGGCACGCCCTCACCCGCGACGTCGCCTATGGACGCATTCCCAGACGAGCCAGGGCAAGGAAACATCAACTCATCGCCAACTGGATCGAGTCGGCCGCGGGAGAGCGCGCATCGGATCATGCTGAGCTCCTCGCATATCACTTCGAAAGCGCGTTGGAGATCGCCCAGGCGGCTGGCGTGGAAGACGTCGAAGAGTTGATCGAAGAAACCAAACGCACCTTGGTCATGGCCGGCGACCGGTCCGCCGTGCTCGATCCTGCCCGGGCTGTCTCGTATTTCCAACGCGCCCTCGACCTCTACGCTGACGCTGATCCCGAGTCGGCGGCTTTGTTGATCAGACTCGGGAACGCCACGGCTGATCTAGGGCCCGAGAATTTCGAGATCCACCCTCTCGAGCGATTCCAGAAGGCGTCGGCTCTGGCACGGGAGGCAGGCGACAGCCTTGTAGCTGCCAGGGCATTGAAACATATCCATCTCAGCGAGTGGTTCACAAGAGGGTCCGGCGCTGGAAGCCAGAATCTCGACGAAGCAATCACCCTTCTCGAGACGCTCCCACCCTCTGAGGAACTAGCCGAGTTGTACACGTCGATGTCCGGCTATCAGATGATGACCGGAAACACTCCAGAGCAGCTTTTATGGGCCGAAAAGGCGATTTCTGGGTTTGACCAGATCGGAGTGACATCCCCCAAGGGATATGGTTTCCGCGGGATCGCCCTGTTCGAGATGGGCGAGATCGACGCTGGGCTCGCAGATCTCGAAAAGGCCAACGAGATAGCAATTCATAACCAGATCCCGAATCGAGTGCAGATGAGCACCGCGGTGAACCTTGCAGGTCAGATTTGGATCTCGCGAGGGCCGGCGGCCGGCAAGTCAGTCTACGAGGAAGCCATGGCACGGCTCAGCCCAAGGGGGACCGACACATCATGGGCGCAGGCAGAAGTCATGTGGGTCGACTACGACCTAGGTGAGTGGGACGCCGTGCTTGACAGTGCGGACAGGTTGATCGATCGATGGGAAGGTGAAGAGACCCAATTGAGACCCTGGGCCCAGAGTTACAAGGCCAAAGTGTTGGGTTGGCGCGGAGATGTGAATCAAGCGGCGGATTTGGTAGACACGTATCTGCCCGCTATCCGCCGGATCGAGGACCTGCAACTGCTCGCACCGGGACTGATCACCGCCGCGCGAATCGAGTTCGATCGAGGCAGTCATTCGGTGGCACGAGAATTGCTCGACGAGTTGGACGCCGTGATCAAAGGCAAGACCGCGGGCTACAGAGATTTCGCGCTCGCAGAGGCCGTGCGAATACTTGCGGCGCTTGGCGAGATGGAGAAGGCCGAGGATTGGCTTGCCGACTCGAGCGGCGCCGCGTGGCGTCATGAAATCAGCCGTGATACGGCCGCTGCCATCATCGCGGAAGCACACGGCCAGTACGACGAGGCGCTCGTCGGGTACCAGGCCGCGGCCACCGAGTGGAAGAATTATGGGTTCAAGCAAGAGCACGCCTTCTCGCTGCTAAGTGCAGGACGGCTGTTGCAGATGCTCGGCGAAGAGGCGAAGTCGCAAGAGCACACCGAATCGGCAAGACGGCTTTTCGATGAGTTGGGGATGCCACCAGAACACGAAGGCCTGTCCGATCAGTCAGCGACCCTCTGACCTGATCCGAGGAGGTCCGCCTGCGGAACTCCAACATCTTCGGCTCTAGCCGAAGATGCGTTTACTCTGAGACGATCATGAACTCCGCTCTCGAACTCCTGATGCGTCACGCCGATAAGGTCGTTCCTGAGGGGGAGTTTGCAGCGAAGCTCGATCTGGGACGGCCGCTCAGAATTAAGCTGGGCATGGATCCGACCGCGCCAACAGTGACACTCGGTTGGGCAGTGGTACTGCGGAAGCTCCGGCAGTTCCAGGAACTTGGGCACACGGCTGTGCTCATCGTTGGGGACTTCACTGCACAGGTCGGTGATCCTTCTGACAAAGGCTCGACACGTCAGCGTCTGTCCGCCGGTGAGGTAGACGCGCACGCGGAGAGTGTTCTCGGTCAGTTCCGGACGGTGCTTCTGGAGGACAATCTCGAGATCCGACGGAACTCCGAATGGCTTGCCGATCTCGACATGTATGGACTTCTCGAACTGACCAGTTCGGCCACAGTTGCACAGATGCTCGAGCGGTCTGATTTCGCCAACCGGTATGAGTCTGGATCGCCCATTTCGGTGATGGAGTTTCTGTACCCTTTGCTTCAGGGTTATGACTCGGTTGCGGTGGAAGCCGACGTCGAATTGGGCGGTAGCGACCAATTGTGGAACCTGATGATGGGCAGAGTTGTCCAGGAGCGTTTTGGCCAGAAGGCTCAAGTAGCCATGACGATGCCTCTTCTTATCGGTACCGACGGCGTCAAGAAGATGTCACAGTCCCTCGGGAATTACATCGGTGTGGAAGATGAGCCGGCAGAGATGTTCGGTAAGACAATGAGCATCCCCGACGAAGCTATGGCCCAATGGTTTCGTCTTGCTGCCGACCTCGATGTGGATGAGGCAGAAAGGATCGAGTCGTCCCTGGCATCGGGCGACCTGCATCCCAACGAGGCAAAACGCACCCTCGCCCGCCATGTCGTGGCTCTCTATTGGGGCGACAACGAAGCCGGGAAAGCAGAGACCGCGTTCGATCAGGTGTTTCGACATGGTGGGACACCCGAGAGCATCCAAGACGTGACGATTCCTCCAGGCGATCCCGTTCATTTGCCGTCACTCATCCGCGAGGTCTTCGATGTGTCGGGCGGGGAGGCACGACGTCTTGTCGACCAGGGTGCGGTCAAGGTGGATGGTGAGCCGGTTGTGAGTCAGGAGGTCGCCCGCTCCGACCTCGTTGGCAAGGTGCTAAAGGTCGGGAAGCGACGTTTCGCCCGTTTGGCTGATTGACTTGCGTAGGTCTCAGGTTTCGTTACTATTCGACCACGGTTGGACATCGCGTCCAGCCATTCCGCCACCGGTGGAGCCTTCGGGCCGCGCCGGAATTGTCGTCTGTATCGGGGTCGCGGTATCATCGCCGACCCGTCTGACACACGAAGTATCAGATGCGGAGCTGTGACTGTCGTCACGTTGCAGTTTCGGAAACGAAACTGCGTATCTGCTCGGCTCGCCGAACAGACGGGCTCCTTGACAACTGAACAATGTGCCAAAAGCCAGTAATGCCCATTTCCCCCGTAAGGGTGGGAGATGGAGCATTCATGAATTGTGACGCATCCCCGGAGAGCAATCGAAGGTGGTGACGTCACGTGAGCAATCAAAGCGCCAGGGCCCTCACGGTCCTGGACCCAAATTGCAAACCCTTCATTGACAGGATTGACGTCCATCTTCGGATGTGCGTCTTGAATGTACGTTGGAGAGTTTGATCCTGGCTCAGGATGAACGCTGGCGGCGTGCCTAATGCATGCAAGTCGAGCGACGCATACCGGAGGGGTAACCCACTGGTATGACGGAGCGGCGAACGGGTGAGTAACACGTGAGCAACCTGCCCCACAGACCGGGACAGCCCAGGGAAACTTGGATTAATACCGGATGCCCTCGGAGGATCGCATGATCCATCGAGGAAATGCCTTTGTGCTGTGGGATGGGCTCGCGACTTATCAGCTAGTTGGTGGGGTAACGGCCTACCAAGGCGTCGACGAGTAGCTGGTCTGAGAGGACGATCAGCCACACTGGGACTGAGACACGGCCCAGACTCCTACGGGAGG